>Ga0207972_100165_pt1 | contig 20948 bp, 21 predicted proteins | sample LakWasMe75_LOW10_2_FD_183903 | JGI IMG/M metagenome (GOLD analysis project Ga0207972, IMG submission 183903) | Freshwater sediment methanotrophic microbial communities from Lake Washington under simulated oxygen tension - Sediment Metagenome... | ecosystem: Environmental > Aquatic > Freshwater >...
GCCTGATGACCATAGCAAGTTGGTACCACTCCTTCCCATCCCGAACAGGACAGTGAAACGACTTTGCGCCGATGATAGTGCGGGTTCCCGTGTGAAAGTAGGTCATCGTCAGGCTCTTACAGCCCAGAAAACCCCAGTCTCCAAAGGACTGGGGTTTTTTGCTTTGGAACGCCAGATTCGCCACCGGGCTAGCTCTAAGGGTGCACATCGATTCCTAGCCCTAATTCCTCATCCCTTGCTCGCCCCCTCTACTCGCCGCCAGACAATTGAGGCTGGCGAGAAGGCCTTGGCGTCACAATGCAACCGCGCTCTCAGCGCTGATGCAAAGCTGCGGAATTTGCCTGGCCGTGATCAAAAAGACGACGGCTCGTGCGTCTGATTCATACTCCGCCCGGCACGCGAAATCTTTGAACCCCGGCCTGATCAAGAAGTCGCTCCAATTTCCCCTCCATCCACAGATAGTGCAGATGCGCGAGAGCCTCGCCCATGGCGAACGTCATCTGGTGCGTGTCCAGCGCGCGCTGAAACAGGATCGGCAAGACGTCGGCAGCGCTGAGGGCTTGGCTTTGGGCGGCTTGCATGATTTCCTCAATGCGCTCGCGGTGATGGGTCTGCAACTGGGCGATGCGTGTGGCCAGGCCCGTAAAGGGTTTGCCGTGTGAGGGCAGCGTCAGCGTATTTTCTGGCAACTCCAGATAGCGCAACAACGAAGTTAAGAAGAGTTGGAGTGGATTTGCTTCCGGCTCACTGGCATGAACGCTGACATTGGTAGAGATGCGCGGAAGCACCATGTCGCCGCTGATGAGCGTGCTCAACTCCGCGCTGAACAAGGCGATGTGCTCGGGAGCGTGGCCGTAGCCGCTGATGCAACGCCACACCCGTCCTCCGATGTCCAAGCTGTCTCCGTCCATCATCCTGCGAAAGCGCGTTGGCAATGCGGGAACCAGGGTCGGGAAATACGAAGACCGGCCTCGGACATGGGCTAAAAAGGCGGCATCTTGCGCCCCGTGCAGGGCATAAAAGTCGGCTCCCGCTTCTCCGCCAAACCCTTGTGGGTCGTACACGGCGACACGTGCCACGTTGTAGTCGGTGGCACTGATCCACAAGCGCACGTCCCAGCGCTCGCATAGCCAGTGCGCCAGACCAATATGGTCTGGATGCATGTGGGTCACGATGACCCGCAGGATGGGCAAGCCCCCTAGGCAATTGACGAATACCTGCTCCCACTGCGCACGGGTGGTAGCGCTGTCGATGCAGCAGTCCACCACGGTCCACCCGTCCAGCAGCACACCGCCGGCATCAGGTTGCCGGTCGCGCAGCAGCCACAGATTGATGTGGTCGAGCGCGAAGGGAAGGCCCATGCGTATCCAGTAGACACCCGGCGCGACCTCGATGGCGTCGCCCTCGGGAGGGAGCGTGTCACCCAGCGGATAGTGGATCTGATGTTCTAGTGGATTCATGGCTACGATTGGATGGGTTAGCATTGACGTTAACGTAAACGTCATGCGCTCAATGCATTGTAGAGAGCAGCCGCCACCGGGCTGTCTCCTGCGCGAAACCGACTCTGCTGTGTGCAGCACCCACTATGGCCAATACCTACACCATCAGCGATCTCGCCAAAGAGTTCGATCTCACCACCCGGGCAATCCGTTTCTACGAAGACATGGGCTTGTTGCAGCCTGAGCGCACTGGGTCTGCGGGCCGCAACCGGGTGTATAGCGCGCGCGACCGCACGCGGCTGCGCCTGACGCTGCGGGCCAAGCGCCTCGGGCTGTCCCTGACGGAAGCCAAGGAGATCATCGATCTCTATGACAGTCCCCGCGATACGGGCGTGCAACTGCGCAAATTCCTGGACGTGCTGGTCGTCCATCGCAAGCAGCTCGAAGAGCAAATGGCCGATCTCCAGGCCAACCTGGAAGAGGTGCGCGAGCACGAAGAAGAGGCGCGAACGCTGTTGGTCAAGGTGGAAAAGCAAAATTGATTCATAATTGACGTTTACGTAAACGTAAACGTAAATCAGGAGAGCACTGTGAGTCTGGCCCCTTTTGAGCCGCGTTGCCTCGACTATGCCGACCGTGTGCGCGACAGCTTTGCGCGCCAGGGGGCCATGCAGACCTTGGGCGCTGCGCTGGGTCTGGTGGCGCCGGGCGCGGTAGATATTGAGTTGCCATGGGCTGCCGCACTGACACAGCAACACGGCTTCCTCCATGCCGGCATGGTCGCTACAGCACTGGATTCGGCGTGCGGATATGCCGGTTTCACCCTGATGGCGGCCGATGCTGCCGTGCTCACCATTGAATTCAAGATCAACTTGCTGGCCCCGGCCAAGGGCGAGCGGTTTCGCATGGAAGGGCGGGTGCTGAAGCCCGGCCGCACCATCACCGTGTGCGAAGGCCGCGCCTTCGCCATCGAGGGCTCCCAAGAAAAACTGGTCGCCACCATGGGTTGCACACTCATGGCAGTGACTGGGCGCGACCACATCCAGGGCTGAAGCCCGTCCATTTCACTACCCGTTACGAGGAGACATTCACCATGAGCATTCCCGCCAACCTTCCAGGCCTCAATTTCCAGTTGGGCGAAGACATCGACGCCCTGCGCGATGCCGTGCGCGACTTCGCGCAGTCCGAGATTGCTCCCCGCGCGGCAGAGATCGACCGCAATGACCAGTTCCCCATGGACCTGTGGCGCAAGATGGGTGATCTGGGTGTACTGGGCATCACGGTGCCCGAGCAATATGGTGGCGCCGCCATGGGCTACCTGGCCCACATGGTGGCCATGGAAGAAATCTCGCGCGCCAGCGCCTCGGTGGGCCTGTCCTACGGCGCACACAGCAACCTGTGCGTGAACCAGATCAACCGCAACGGCAATGAGGCACAAAAGGCCAAGTATCTGTCCAAGCTCATCAGCGGTGAGCACGTGGGCGCGTTGGCCATGAGCGAACCCGGCGCGGGCTCGGACGTGATCAGCATGAAGCTCAAGGCTGAGGACAAGGGCGGCTACTACCTGCTCAATGGCAGCAAGATGTGGATCACCAACGGCCCCGATGCCGACACGCTCGTGGTCTACGCCAAGACCGAGCCTGAAATGGGCGCACGCGGCGTCACGGCCTTCCTCATCGAGAAGGGCATGAAGGGTTTTTCCATCGCGCAAAAACTCGACAAGCTGGGCATGCGCGGCAGCCACACGGGCGAACTGGTGTTCCAGGACGTCGAAGTGCCCGCAGAGAACGTGCTGGGTGGTCTCAACATGGGCGCCAAGGTGCTGATGAGCGGCCTGGACTACGAACGTGCGGTGCTGACCGGCGGCCCGCTGGGCATCATGCAGTCGGTCATGGACAACGTGATCCCTTACATTCACGACCGTAAGCAGTTCGGCCAGAGCATTGGCGAATTCCAGCTCATCCAGGGCAAGGTGGCCGACATGTACACCGTGCTGCAGGCGGGCCGCTCGTTTGCCTACACCGTGGCCAAGAACCTCGACATGCTGGGGACCGACCATGTGCGCCAGGTCCGCAAGGACTGCGCCAGCGTCATCCTGTGGTGTGCCGAAAAGGCCACCTGGATGGCGGGCGAAGGCGTGCAGATCTATGGTGGCAATGGCTACATCAACGAGTACCCGCTGGGCCGCCTCTGGCGCGATGCCAAGCTATACGAGATTGGCGCGGGCACCAGCGAGATTCGCCGCATGCTGATTGGCCGCGAGCTGTTTGCTGAGACCTGCTGACCTGCCCTTACTGAAAACCTCACAGACCAAAACACCATGCCTTCCTCGATCGACGACCTGTTTGTTCACAATCGCGCCTGGGCAGCCCGGATGGAGAGCGAGCGGCCAGGCTTCTTCACCAACCTGCTGGCGCAGCAGAAGCCCAAGTACATGTGGATCGGCTGCTCCGACAGCCGGGTGCCTGCCAACCAGATCACCGGGTTGGAGCCAGGTGAAGTGTTCGTGCACCGCAATGTGGCCAACGTGGTGGTGCCCACCGACCTCAACTGCCTGTCCACCATCCAGTACGCGGTGGACCAGCTGCGGGTGGAGCACCTGATGGTGGTGGGCCACTACGGCTGCGGCGGTGTGCTGGCGGCACTGGAGGGCACCCGCGTCGGTTTGGCAGACAACTGGATCCGCCACGTGACCGATGTGCGCGACCGTCACCGCGACCTGATCGCTGCCACCGCGCCTGAATGGCGCCACGACGTACTGTGCGAGCTCAACGCCATCGAACAGGTGGTGAACATCGCCCAGACCACCGTGATGCTCGACGCCTGGGGGCGGGGCCAGAAGGTCACGCTGCATGGTTGGTGCTACGGGCTCAAGGACGGGCTCATCAACAACCTGCACATGTCGGTGGACAGCACCGAAGGCCTGGAGTCGCTGTACAAGGCAGCGATTGCCGGCGTGGCTGCCACCCGGCGGCAGTAAGCCGGGCGCCCCTGCCCACGCTTGCGACGGTTGCGCTGACAAGGATGCCTGCCACCATGTTCCCGCAACGCCTGGATGCCCCTCAAGCCTATGGCATCGCCAAGGCCATGATGGACGGCTTCAACCGGCACTACCGGCTATTTCGCACCGAGTCCGCGCGGGCCAAGCACCGCTTTGAAACCGCCGACTGGCATGGCCAGCAGCGGGCGCAGCGCGAGCGCATCGAGTTCTATGACCTGCGGGTGAAGGAATGCGTGCGCCGCCTGGAGAAAGAGTTCGAGGCGGGCGCGCAGCCCATGGACGTGTGGCACCAAGTCAAGCTGCATTACATCGGGCTGCTGGTGAACCACCACCAGCCCGAGCTGGCCGAGACCTTTTTCAACTCGGTCACCACCAAGATCCTGCACCGCACGCATTTCCACAACGACTTCATCTTTGTGCGGCCTGCGGTCAGCACCGAATACATCGAGAACGACGAGCCCGCCGCGCGGCCCACCTACCGCGCCTACTACCCGACGCGCGACACGCTGGGAGAAACGTTCCAGGCCATCATCGAGAACTTCCAGCTCCAGCGCGAATTTGCCGACCTGCAGCGCGACACGGCCTGCGTGGTGGCCGCCATGCGTGGGCGCCTCGACAAGGTGCGGCTGCGCACCAACTTCCAGATCCAGGTGCTCACCAGCCTGTTCTTCCGCAACAAGGGCGCGTATGTGGTGGGCAAGATCATCAACGGCTTCCACGAGGTTCCGTTTGCGCTGCCCATCCTGCATGACGACAGCGGCAAGCTGACCATCGACGCGGCCCTGTTTGGCGAAGACGACATGCAGATGCTGTTCAGCTTTGCCCGCGCCTACTTCATGGTGGACATGGAGGTGCCCAGCGCCTATGTGCAGTTTTTGCGCAGCCTCATGCCCCGCAAACCGCGCGCCGAGATCTACAACGCCCTGGGCCTGGCCAAGCAGGGCAAGACGCTGTTCTACCGCGACTTCCTGTACCACCTGAAGCACTCCAGCGACCAGTTCCGCATCGCGCCCGGTATCAAGGGCATGGTGATGCTGGTGTTCGACCTGCCGAGCTTTCCGTTCGTTTTCAAGCTCATCAAGGACTACTTTCCGCACCAGAAGGAAACCACGCGCGAGCAGATCAAGGCCAAGTACCTGCTGGTCAAGCAGCACGACCGCGTGGGCCGCATGGCCGACACGCTGGAGTACAGCGAGGTCGCCTTTCCGCGTGACCGCTTTGACGATGCGCTCATCACCGAGATCGAGAAGTTCGCCCCCAGCCAGCTCGAAATCAGCGACCGCGACGGCGACGGCCAGACCGAGGTGATCATCAAGCACCTGTATATCGAGCGGCGCATGATCCCGCTCAACATCTACCTTCAAGAGGCTTTTGATACCGGCCTCGCCGACCCGCGCGCGCGCCAGCAGATGGAGCACAGCGTCATCGAATATGGCAACGCCATCAAGGACCTCGTGGCCGCCAACATCTTCCCTGGCGACATGCTCTGGAAGAACTTCGGCGTCACGCGCAACGGCAAGGTCGTGTTCTACGACTACGACGAGATCGAATACCTCACCGACTGCAACTTCCGCCGCGTGCCCACGCCGCGCAACGAGGAAGAAGAAATGAGCGGCGAGGTCTGGTACAGCGTGGGGCCACGTGATGTGTTCCCCGAAACCTTTGGCCCCTTCCTGCTCGGCAACGACGCGGTGCGCGAGGTTTTCATGCAGCACCACGCCGACCTGCTTGACGCCGCGTTCTGGCAATCGCACAAGGAGCGCATCCAGGCCGGCCAGATGCTTGATGTGTTCCCTTACGACCCGGAGCGGCGCTTTGCGCAGCACGCGGCGGCGGGCTGACCGCTCGCAAAGTCCCGGTTTTCACCTCCCACTTTTCCCCAGAACACCCTTCCTCTGACCCTTACCCAGGAGACCTTCCCCATGTCCATCCAAGACCCCATCGTCATCGTCGGCGCCGCACGCACCCCCATGGGCTCGCTGCAGGGCGACTTTTCCAGCCTGGCTGCGCACGACCTGGGTGGTGCGGCCATCAAGGCCGCCGTCGAGCGCGCCGGTGTCTCGCCCGACACAGTGGGCGAAGTGCTGTTTGGCAACTGCCTGATGGCAGGGCAGGGCCAGGCACCTGCACGCCAGGCGGCGTTCAAGGGCGGCCTGCCCAAGGGCGCAGGCGCAGTCACGCTCAGCAAGATGTGCGGCTCGGGCATGAAGGCCGCGATGATGGCGCACGACATGCTGCTGGCGGGCACGCACGATGTGATGGTGGCGGGCGGCATGGAGAGCATGACCAACGCCCCCTACCTGCTGCAAAAAGGCCGGGGCGGTTACCGCCTGGGCCACGACCGCATCTTCGACCATATGATGCTCGACGGCCTGGAAGACGCCTACGAAGCGGGCCGCAGCATGGGCACCTTTGGTGAAGACTGCGCGGCCAAATACAGCTTCACGCGCGAACAGCAGGACGCGTTTGCCACGGCCAGCGTGCAGCGCGCCAAGGCTGCTACCGAATCCGGCGCGTTTGCGGCCGAGATCGTGCCCGTTACGGTGAAGGACCGCAGCGGCGAGCGCGTGGTGTCGGTGGACGAAGGCCCCGGCAAGGTCAAGCTCGAAAAAATCGCCACCTTAAAGCCAGCGTTCAAGAAGGACGGCACCATCACCGCCGCCTCCAGCTCCAGCATCAACGACGGCGCCGCAGCGCTGGTGATGATGCGCGAGTCCACCGCCAAGAAGCTGGGCGCCAAGCCCCTGGCCCGCATCGTGAGCCACGCCACGCACGCGCAAGAGCCCGAATGGTTTGCCACCGCCCCGCTGGGCGCCACGCAAAAGGCACTGGCCAAGGCCGGCTGGCAAGTGGGCGACGTGCAGTTGTGGGAGATCAACGAAGCCTTTGCCGTGGTGCCCATGGCGCTGATGAAGGAGCTGGATCTGCCCCACGACAAGGTCAACGTGAACGGCGGCGCCTGCGCGCTGGGCCACCCCATCGGCGCCAGCGGTGCGCGCATCATGGTCACGCTGATGTATGCGCTCAAGGCGCGGGGCCTGACCAAGGGCCTGGCCACGCTGTGCATCGGCGGTGGCGAGGCCACGGCCGTGGCGCTGGAACTCGTCTGAGGCCGCTGGCTGGAGATGGGATGATCCCCGACTTTGTACAAGGACCGCGATGACCACTCCCTCTCCCGCCATCGGCGCCTTCTGGCGCGCGTTTTCTGATGCCCAGGCATCGCTCCAGCCCCTGCCGCTGCGCGAGCGCGTGGGGGCGGCCAATGCGCTGATGGAGCAGCACCTGGAAGGCCTGGCGCTGGAGATGTCCGGTGGCGACGCCGACGCCGTGGTGGACCTCATCGTCACGGCCCACGGCAGCATCGAGCGTTTTCCGCTGCTGGCACAGGTGGTGGCGGCCGCACCCGCGCTGCCGCACTACCGCGTGCGCGCGTTTCGCGAGCGCACAACGCAGCCAGACTTTCCCATCGGCATGGAAGGCTTTGAGCTGGCCACGTCCGACGTGCTGGTGGTGCTGGAGCAGGACGGCGGGCAGACGGCGCTGGAGATCCGCTTTGGCCGCGAGATCCCCAGCGACTACCAGGACCACGCGCGCAACATGGCGTTCATCATGCTCGACCATGTGCTGGGCGAATACGACTTTGCCGTGAAGGTGGGCGCGGTGGACTTTGTGGGCGAGCCGGACGACGCCCACACCCCCTGGGTGCCCCTGAGCCAGCTGCCCCCGGTGTTCGACCGCTACTGGACCGAAACCCTGGGTCACACGGGCCACTTCCCCACGGGCGAGGCCGAGTGGGACGGGCTGGAGCTGCAGTTTGACTGCCCCATCGACGAAGACGGCAACGAGCTGCCCGCCGACGATGTGGAAGGCGGCGACGCGCCCGAGACCGGCGTGGTCATGGTCAACACCAGCGCCAACGCGGTGGCCATGCGCGCCGACCTGGCCTACGCCCTGACCGTGGACCTGGCCGTGCCCGACAGCGACACCCTGACCGCCGTGCAAGCCCTGCAGGACCAGGCCGCCACCGTGCTGCAAGTGCCGCAGCTGGGCATTCTGGTGCTGACGCTGATGCGCGCGGGCCGCCGGCAGGCGCTGTATTACGTGAGCGACGAACAGCTGGCCAAGCAGGCGCTGGCGCCCCTGCTGCTGCGCGGCGAGGCGGCATCGCTGGAGCTGAAGGTGGCGTACGACCCCGCGTGGTCCGGCTATTTCGAGTACGCCGGCTACCTGTCTGCCTGAGCTTGCGGTGTTGCCTTGATTACTCCTGAATTGATAGCTGCTGGCGTATGATCCACTAGCACTTGCGGCACATTGGGCTGGAAAATGAACTCCATACTCGTGATCGGCGCGTCCCGGGGCATCGGCCTGGAGCTGGTGCGCCAGTACACCGACGCCGGGCGCCGCGTGATCGCCACTGTGCGCGACGACGCCGGCCGTGAACGCGTGCTGGCGCTGGGCGCCGAGGCGCTCACCGTCGATGTGGCCAACCCCGCCAGCGTGAGCGGCCTGGCCTGGCAGCTCGACGGCGAAAAGCTGGACCTGGCGCTGTATGTGGCCGGCGTCATCCGCCGCCCCAACGCGCTTACCCCACCCACGCAGCAAGACTTTGACGCCGTCATGCACACCAACGTGCTGGGCGCCATGCAGGCCATTCCGCAGGTGGCGCCCCTGGTGGCTGACGCGGGCGGCGTGTTTGCGTTTCTGTCGTCCTCCATGTCGCAGATCGGCAGTGTGCCGAACAGCGGCTCGTGGCTGTACCGCACCAGCAAGGCCGCGCTCAACATGGCTGTGGCCGCCGCGCAGCACGACTACCCCGGCGCCACGCTGGTCACCATCGACCCCGGCTGGGTGCAGACCGACATGGGCGGCGACGGTGCGCCGCTGATGGTGGAGGACAGCGTGCGCGGCCTGCGCAGCACCCTGGCCAGCGTCACCGCTGCCGACAAGGGCCGCCTGCTGCACCACGACGGCCGCCGCGCTGCCCATTGGTAGGCCGCAAGCCGGTAGACCCCCGAATTTCTGAACAACGACTCTGGAGACACTCCCATGCTGCTGACCCAAGACCAGGAAATGATCCGCGACGCGGTGCGCGACTTTGCACAGACCGAGCTGTGGCCCCACGCCGCGCGCTGGGACAAGGAACACCACTTCCCCAAGGAGGCCCATCAGGGCCTCGCCGCGCTCGGCGCCTACGGTATCTGTGTGCCCGAAGAGTTTGGTGGTGCCAACCTCGACTACCTCACGCTCGCCCTGGTGCTCGAAGAGATCGCTGCCGGTGACGGCGGCACCAGCACCGCCATCAGCGTGACCAACTGCCCGGTCAACGCCATCCTCATGCGCTACGGCAACGCGCAGCAAAAGCGTGACTGGCTCACGCCGCTGGCGCGTGGCGAGATGCTGGGCGCGTTCTGCCTGACCGAGCCGCATGTGGGCTCCGACGCCTCCGCACTGCGCACCACGGCGGTCAAGCAGGGCGACGAATACGTGATCAACGGCGTCAAGCAGTTCATCACCAGCGGTAAGAACGGCCATGTGGCCATCGTCATCGCCGTGACCGACAAGGGCGCGGGCAAGAAGGGCATGAGTGCCTTCCTGGTGCCGACCAGCAACCCCGGCTATGTGGTGGCGCGGCTGGAAGACAAGCTGGGCCAGCACAGCAGCGACACGGCACAGATCAACTTTGACAACTGCCGCATCCCGGCCGAGAACCTCATTGGCGCCGAGGGCGAAGGCTACAAGATCGCGCTGGGCGCGCTCGAAGGCGGCCGCATCGGCATCGCCGCCCAAAGCGTGGGCATGGCGCGCAGCGCGTTTGATGCAGCGCTGGCGTATTCCAAGGACCGAGAAAGCTTCGGCACCGCCATCTTCAACCACCAGGCCGTGGGTTTTCGCCTGGCCGACTGCGCCACGCAGATCGAGGCCGCGCGCCAGCTCATCTGGCACGCTGCAGCATTACGTGATGCCGGCAAGCCCTGCCTGAAGGAAGCCGCCATGGCCAAGCTGTTTGCCAGCGAGATGGCCGAGCGCGTGTGCAGCGCTGCCATCCAGACGCTGGGCGGCTATGGCGTGGTCAACGACTTTCCGGTAGAGCGCATCTACCGCGACGTGCGCGTGTGCCAGATCTACGAAGGCACGAGCGACGTGCAGAAGATCATCATCCAGCGCGCGCTGGCCTGAGCCAGGGTGTCACTGTGCCCGGCCCGCAGTGCGCGGGCCTTTCGGGCGTGGCCCAAAACGCTCAGCCCCGGAGGCGTAACTCGCGCTCCAGCAGCGCCAGCCGCTCGGGCTCGGCATGGTGCCGGGCCACAGGCTGCACTGTGGAAAACACGGTGCGCGCCATTGCGGCGCGCCCGCTCCAGGCCAGGGCCAGCGCGTAGTCGCAGGTGCACACGGCCAGTGAGGGCCAGGCGCCCGGGGCTTTGCGCACCAGCTCCAGAAACTGCTCACACGCCTTGCCCAGATGGCTGGCGGCTTCGCCCGCGCGGGCCGGGTCACGCAGCGCAATCATGCCCCGCACCCAGTCGATGAATGCTTGCCCGTGGGGTGGCAGCATGGCGGGCTGCAGCGTGTCCACGAGGCGCTGCGCTTCGTCGGTGTGGCCCGCGCGGGCCTCACCCAGGGCCAGGTCCAGCTGCAAAATAGGCTCTCCCGGCCGCTGCGCCATCAGGTCGCGCAGGCGGGCGGTAAAGCCCGCATGGTCGCCCGTGGCCAGGGGCAGGGTGTAGATGCGTGACAAGAATTCGCCTTCGTCCGCTGGGCGCATGGGGTGGATGCGCAAGCGCAGGATCGCGGCGTCCACCCCTTCGGCGCGCGCCTCGAACCAGGCCATGCGCACGGCGGCATCCCAGGCGGGCTGTCGCAAGAACGCATGCCGTTCTGCTGCACGGGCCAGCCGCTGTGCCAGCACGTCCAGGCGTGGCAGGTCGCCCGTGGCGTGCGCGTGCAGCATCTGCTGGTACGTGCGCTGAAATTGGTGCATGTAGGCAAACACCCCCAGCGGCGCCAGCATGACCAGCACCAGAATCCCTTGCACCCACGGGCTCCACTGGCGCCACACGGCCAGCGCCACCAGGGCCGCGCACACCAGCAGCCAGGTGCGGTTGTTGCGCAGCAGCTGGCGCAGCGTGGTCCACAGGCCGGGGTTCTCCTGGGCTTCGATCTGGTCGCGCGCCAGCTGGCGCAGCGCCTTCACGTCCAGGGTGCCCAGTGCGTCGTCCGCCATCTCGGTCATCGCACGGGCATACAGCCCCGAGGTGTGCAGCTGCACCTGGGTCAGCGGCGGCTGCTGCAGCGCTGCAATCGCCTGCATGGCTTCTTCGGCCGTCTGCGCGTGCACGAAGCCTTCGGTGGGGCGGCCCTGGGCGTCCTGCGCCTGGTACAGCCAGCGGGGCGGCTGGGGCTGGTGGGTGGTCATGGTGTGGCTCCCTCGTGGTGTGGCTTGCCAGTGCGCGCAAGGCGCCGGTCTGTGGCTGCGCATCGTAGGGGGCCGAGCGCTTGCGGCCTGCCACGGCTGGACGGGCGGTGCACCGCGGGCAGACGACCGGTGCCGGGGTGGTGCCCAATGTGGCGGGCCGCACACCAGCCCGCGTCGCCGCAGCGATCAGCCAGCGCTTTGCAACTGCGCCAGCGTCACAAATTCCAGCGCGCGGGCGTGGGTGCATTCCAGGATCACCGGAGGCGCCACGCCCGCCTCGTAGGCCTCCTTCCAGCGCAGGGCGCACAGGCACCAGCGGTTGTTGGGCCGCAGCCCCGCAAACCGATGCTCCGGCCGGGGCGTGATGAGGTCATTGCCCCGCGCGAGCGAGAAGTCCAGAAACGCCTGCGTCATGCGCGCGCAGATCACGTGCGTGCCGTGGTCATGCTCGTCGGTGTTGCAGCAGCCGTCGCGGAAGTAGCCTGTCAGCGGGTCGTAGGAGCAGGGCATGAGCAAGGTGCCCAGAACGTTCAGTGCAGTCATATCGGGTTGCGGTTGGCAGGAGGTAGAAAGCAAATGGACCGATGTTTGTGGAGGGGGTGCTTTGGCAGGGCGTGCGGTCGGCAGTCGCTCAGTCTCCATCGCCCCTGCGGCGCAGCACCACGGTGATCTGCCCGTTGGTCTCGATGGTGGCCCGCTCCACCTCATGGGCGTGCAGGCAGCCCCCGGCGCGCAGCGCGGCCTCCACGTCCTCGCGGGTCAGCAGCTCCTTGCGCATCAGCGTCTGGTTCAGCTCGCCCTGGTGGATCAGCACCTGGGCCTTGCCGTCCACCCAGCGCCCGATGCGCGGGAAGTGGAAAGCCAGCCGCGCCAGCACTACATGCATCAGCATCAGCGTGCTGGCCGAGATCAGCCCGCCCACCAGCGAGTTGTCGCCCGCGTTCATCGAGTTTTGCACGGCGTTCGACAGGATCAGCAGCAGGATCAGATCAAACGGCTCGTACTGCCCCGTCTGCCGTTTGCCCGACAGGCGCATGAACACCAGCAAGAACAGATACACCACCACGCCGCGCAGCACAAACTCCCACCACGGCACGCTCATTTGCCACATTGCAAGGTTCCTTGTTGGATGCTTGGGTAGGAGGCAGTCTACGGCCTGCGGCGCGCCGTCGATTCCCTGAGCGAAAATCCCGCACAGTCCCCCGTGCAGTCCGTCCGCACCGCAGTGGCCGCCACGGGCGCCATCTGCCGCCCCCAACGAAAGAACCGATCCATGCAACGCCGCCAATTCACCCAAGCCAGCCTCGCCGGGGCTCTGCTGTGCGCCACTGCGCAACACGCCTGGGCCCTGTCGCTGGGAGACCTGAGCAACGCCGATGCCTCCAGCGGACTCAAGGCGGCGCTGGCCCAGGGCGCGCAAGCGGCGGTGTCGCTGCTGGGCCGCAACGATGGCTTTCTGGGCAACCCCAAGGTGCGCATTGGCCTGCCCGGCTATCTGGACGATGCCGCCAAGGTGATGAAGTCCCTGGGCCAGGGCAAGCGCATCGATGAATTGGTGGTATCCATCAACCGTGCCGCCGAGGCGACCGTTCCCATGGGCAAGGATTTGCTGGTCGGCGCCGTGCAGAGCATGACGGTGACCGACGCCAAGAACATCCTCACCGGTGGCGACAACTCGGTGACGGCCTTCTTTGCCGACAAGACCCGGGTACCACTGGGCCAGCGCTTCTTGCCGGTGGTGAACCAGGCCACGGAAAAGGTCGGCCTCACGCAAAAGTACAACGCCTTCGCGGGCAAGGCTGCGAGCTTTGGCCTGCTGAAGGCCGAAGACGCCAACCTGGCGCACTACGTCACCGGCAAGACGCTGGATGGCCTGTACTTCATGATCGGAGAAGAAGAGCGCCACATCCGCCAGGACCCGGCAGGCGCCGGCAGCGCCATCGCACGCAAGGTGTTTGGCGCCTTGCGCTGAGGGGCTGCCGCGATGTCTTTGCCACGGCCCACCGACCCTTGCCCCTGCGGGCGCCTGGCGCCTGCGGGCCCTGGAGGCAGCAAGGGCAAAAGCGCTGCCCCCTTGCCATTCGCCAGCTGTTGCGGCCGTTACCTGGCTGCACCTGGGGTGGATGCCGTCGCTGCCCCGGATGCAGAAAGCCTCATGCGGTCGCGCTACACCGCCTTTGTGTGCGAGCGGGCCGACTACCTGCAGGCCACCTGGCATGCCAGCAAGCGCCCGGCAGCACTCGACTTCGACGCTGGTGCCAGATGGCTGGGCCTGGACGTGCGCCGCCACGTCATCACCGATGCCGACCATGCCGTGGTCGAGTTCGTGGCCCGCTACCGTGTGGGCGGCCGTGCCGTGCGCCTGCACGAGACCAGCCGCTTTGTGCGCGAGGGCGGGCAGTGGTTTTACGTCGATGGAGACCAGCAGGGCTGAAATCCAAGCCAAAACTGCTCCATGCGCTAGATAAATATGCCTTGATAGCTATGAAATTTGAAGCAATCCTGTTTGACTGCGATGGTGTGCTGGTGGACAGCGAGCCCATCACCAACGGCGTTCTGCGCGACATGCTGGCCGAGGCCGGGTGGGTGCTGACGCCCGAAGAGTGCATGCGCCTCTTCATCGGCAAGATGGTGCGCAGCGAGGCCGCGCGCATTGAGCACCACACGGGCCGCCCGCTGACCGACGAATGGATGTCGGCCTTCTACGCGCGCCGCAATGCCGCGCTGGAGGCGCAGCTCACCGCCATCGAGCACATCCACGGCGCAGTCGAGCGCGTGCACGCCCACCATGATGGGCGCATTGCTTGTGCCTCGGGGGCTGATCGTTTCAAGGTCGAGATGCAGCTGGCCAAGGTGGGCCTGGCGCCGTACTTCGCGGGCCGCATCTTCAGCGGCCACGAGATGCCCGCCACGAAGCCCGCGCCCGACGTGTACCTGGCTGCCGCCGCTGCGCTGCAGGCCGCGCCCACGCGCTGTGCTGTGGTCGAAGACACGGTGACCGGCGTGACTGCGGGCGTGGCCGCCGGGGCCACCGTGTTTGCCTACGCGCCGCTGGACGATGGCGCCGCGCTGCGGGCCGCCGGGGCGCAGCATGTGTTTTGCAGCATGGCCGAGCTGCCGGGCCTACTGGGCTGCTGAGCCGGACCGCCATGACCCGCCGCGTCGATGCCTACAGCCTGCGCCTGTTCGCCGCTGTGGCGCAAGAGGGCTCCATCGTGCGAGCTGCGGCGCGCGAGCACATTGCGCCGTCGGCGCTGAGCCGTCGCCTGACGGACCTGGAGCATGCGTTTGGTACGCCGCTGCTGGTGCGCTCGCCGCGCGGCGTGCAGCTGACGGAGGCGGGTCTCCTGGTGTTTGAGCGTGGGCAGCAGATCGACCAGGGGCTGCAGCAGCTCGCACGCGAGGTGCAGTCGCTCGATGGCCGCGTGGCGGGCACGGTGCGTGTGGCGGCCAACACCTCGGCGGTGGTCGGCTTCCTGCCAGAACGGCTCAAGACCCTGTTGGCCCGGCATCCGGCCCTGCATGTTTCGCTCAAGGAGCTGGATACGCCGGAGGTGGTGCGCAGCTGCCTGGACGACCATGCCGACGTGGGCGTGGGGGTGTGCATGGATGTGCCCGCAGGCATGGAGCGCTGGCATTTCGCCAGCGACCCGCTGCTGGTGGTGCTGCCGCGTGGCCATGTGCTGGCCCGGCGCAGTGCCGTGGGTTTTGCCCAGGCGATCGAGTGGCCGTTGATCGGTGTACGGGCCGGGGGCTCGCTGGACCGCTTCGTGCATGCCCAGGCACTGGCCGCCGGGCGCAGCCTGCAGATGGCCGTCTCCGTGGGCAGCTTCGACGCCGTGTGCCGCATGGTCGAAGCGGGCCTGGGCATTGCCATCGTGCCCCAGAGCGCGGCGGCCGCCTATGCGGGCAGCCGCCATTTTGTGCGGCGCCCGCTGCAGGAGGACTGGGCCGCCCGTGAGCTGTGCTTGTATGCCCTGCGCAAGACGCCGCGCCTGCGCTCGGTGCAGGCCGTCATTGACAGCTGGAGTGGGCCCGCGGGATAACCCGGATCGCGATTTTTGCGAGACCCCCTGTGCCGCATTGGCGCTTGGCCTGCGTTGGGCGTCGGCCGATCATGCAGGCATGCAAGCCCATGCCAGCTCGGTCCGCTTTGACGGCCGCATCCTTTTTCTCAGCCAATCCGCCGATGTGATGCAACGGCAGATGGGCGGCGCAGCGTTCACCCCGGGGGCGGCCGGCGCGCTGCGCGACGATGTCTCCACCGACGAGATCACGCCACTGCCCATCCTCACCCACTACGACGCGCAGCTGGGCCGGTACCCGTACACGGGCTTCAGGGCGGGCGACAGCCTGCCCATCGTGGCCGATGCGGTGCTTCAAGGGGGCTTTCAGGTCACGGTAGCGGGCAAACGCTACGGCAAGGGCTCCTCGCGCGAGCACAGCCCCGCCGCCGAAAAGCTGGCGGGCATCCGCCTGGTGGTGGCCGAGAGCTTTGAGCGCATCTACCGCCAGAACGCCGACAACATCGGCCTGTTCACCTCCACCGACTTTGGCCTCATCGAGCGCATCCAGCGTGGCGAGGCCATCGCCATCGACCAACTGGTGGCGGGCCGCGATGCGCTGGCGGCTGCCATCCTGCGCAGTGGCGGGCTGCTGCGTTTTGGCCAGCGCTTCATGCAGGGCGTGGCGCCTGTGGCCGAGGCGGGGCAGGGCGGCGTTGCGCCGCGCACGCTGTTCGAGAAGATCATCGCCCGCCACGCATTGGCCACCGAACTGACCGCTGCGCATGCCGCGCCCGGCGACGGCGCCTTTGTGCAGGCCGACTGGCGCTTCATCCACGAGTACTACACCGGCATGGCCGCCCACATGCTGGGGGCGGAGTTCGGCATATCGCTGGCACTGAACGGGCCCGAGTCCATCGTGGTGTTCGAGGACCACACCTCCTACGTGCACGAAAGCGCGACCCACGTGCGGGCCGGCCTGGTGCCCAACGTGCTGGCCATGTGTGCAGCGCAGCGCGCTTTTGCCCGGCGCTTTGGCCTGCGCATGCACCGCACCCTCACCGAGGACGAGGCCCGCAGGGACGATGGCAGCAACGTCGCAGGCATCTCGCACGCGATGATGGCCGAGCACTACGCGCTGCCCGGCCAGGTGGTGGTGGGCACTGATTCGCACACCCCGCACAGCGGCGCGCTGGGCTGCGTGGCTTTTGGTGTGGGCACGACGGACATGGCCAATGCCTTTGTGACGGGCGCGGTGCGGCTCACGGTGCCCGAGCAACTGCGCATCGTGCTCGACGGTGCGGTGCCCGCCGGCGTGACGGCCAAGGACATCGTGCTGCACCTGCTGGCGCTGCCGGCCATCCGTGCGGGTGCCGGGTTGGGCAAGGTGTTCGAGTTCTGTGGCCCGGCCGTGGCGGCACTGTCCACTGACGAGCGTGCCACCCTGACCAACATGACGGCCGAGCTGGGTGGCTTTACCGGCATCGTGGCGCCCGATGCCGAAACGGTGCGCTTTCTGCGCGAGCGGCGCGGGGTGGATTTCACGATCGAGCCCTGGATGCACAGCGACGCCGGGGCCCGGTACGCGCAAACCATTACGGTGGACTGCACGGCGCTCACGCCCATGCTGGCGCGCCCCGGCGACCCGGGCAATGGCCTGCCGCTGGCCGATCTGGCCGGGGCCGTTACGGTGCACATCGCCTACGGGGGCTCGTGCACGGCGGGCAAGCGTGAGGACTTCGACCTGTACCACGGCGTGCTGCAGTGGGCCGCGCAGCGCGGCCTGCGCGTGGCGCCACATGTGCAGCTGTTTTTGCAGTTCGGCACCACGGCCGTGCGCGACTACTGTGTGGCGCGCGGTTACATGCCGGTGTTCGAGCAGGTCGGCGCGCGCATGCTGCAGCCGTCTTGCGGGGCGTGCGGCAACTGCGGGCCAGGCTCGTCCACGTCCACAGATCAGGTCACGGTGAGCGCCATCAACCGCAATTTTCCGGGCCGGGGCGGCCCGGGCCCCGTCTGGCTGGCCAGCCCGCCCACGGTGGTGGCCAGCGCAATTGCGGGCGAACTGCTGTCCTTTGCCGATCTGCAGGCCAGGCACCCATGAACAACGACAGGAGACAAACGATGAACTTCTTTCCATTGGCAACCCTGGGTCGGCGGGCCCTGCTGCTGACCGCGCTGGCGGCGGCTGGTACCCTGGCCCACGCGCAGGGCGACAAGCCGGTGCGTGTGATCGTTCCGCTCACCACGGGCTCGACCGTGGACACGCTGGCCCGCGCGCTGTCACCACCGCTGGCGCGTGCGCTGGGCCAGCCGGTGGTGGTGGAGAACATTGCAGGTGCGGGCGGCGTCTCGGGGACGGCCCAGCTGGTGCGCGCGCCCAAGGACGGGCAGACCCTGGCGCTGGTCTCGTCCAACCACGTGATCAACCCGGCCATCTACAAAAGCATGCCCTTCGACACGCTCAAGGACATCACGCCCATCACCGTGGTCGGCACGGTGCCGCTGGTGCTGGTGGCCACCAATGCGCTGCCGGTCAAAAGCCTCAAGGACCTGGTGGCCTATGCCAAAGCCAATCCCGGCAAGGTGGACTACGGCTCGGCTGGCAATGGCAGCGTGCTGCACCTGGCGGCCGAGCTGCTCAAGAGCGAGGGCGGCATCTTCCTCACCCACATCCCCTACAAGGGCACGGGCCCGCTGACCACTGACCTTATTGGCGGGCAGATCCACCTGGCTTTTCTGTCGGTGACGGCCGCCGCACCCCACGTGAAGGCCGGGCGGCTGAAGGCGCTGGGCGTGTCCACCACCCAGCGCTCGCAGGTGCTGCCCGAGGTGCCCACCCTGGCCGAGGCAGGGCTGCCGGGCTACAGCTTTGATGCATGGATCGCGTTGATCGGCCCGGCCGGCCTGCCCAAGGCCCAGGTGCAAAAGCTCTACCAGGACGTGAAGGCCACGCTGGCGCAGAAGGAGGTGCAGGACATCATGGCCGCGCAGGGAATCGCTCCGGTGGGCTCCCCGCCGGAGAGCGCCGAGCCCTTCTTCAAGGCTGAGCTGGCCAAACACGCCGACCTGGTGCGCCGGTCCGGCGCTGTGAAAGACTGATCCACCGTGCACCGCATCGCCTTCCTGCCCGGCGAGGGCATCGGTCCCGAGGTGCTGGCGCAGGCCCGGCGTGTGCTGGAGGCCCTGCGCGGGCCGGATTTTGACTTTGACGCCGTGGAAGCCCCTGTGGGCGCGGTGGCCTGCGATGCCCACGGCCATCCCTTGCCGCCCCACACGCTGGCAGCAGCCTGCGCGGCCGATGCCGTGCTGTTTGGCGCCGTGGGCGACCCGCGCCACGACCATCTGCCGCGCGCGCTGCGGCCCGAGCAGGCCATCCTGGGGCTGCGGCGCGGCATGGGCCTGTATGCCAGTCTGCGCCATATCCAGATCGACGCCACGGTTGCGATGCTGTCGCCGCTCAAGACGCAGCGGGTGCAAGGCGTGGATGTGCTCATCGTGCGCGAACTGGACGGCGACGTGTACACGGCCCTGCCCAAGGGCCAGCGGGTTGCGGCCACCGGCCCCTTTGCGGGCGATGCCGAGGGTTTTGACTCCATGCGCTATGCGGCGGGCGAGGTGCGGCGCGTGGCGCATGTGGCCTTTGGTGCGGCACGCGCCCGGCGCGGGCAACTGGCCAGCGTGGACAAGGCCAATGTGCTGGAAACCTCGCGCCTGTGGCGTGAGGTCGTGACCGAAGTGGGTCGCGCGCACTACCCGGATGTGCAGCTGCGCCACCTGTACGCCGACAACGCCGCCATGGCCCTGGTGGCCAGCCCCCAGGATTTTGATGTGGTGCTGGCGGGCAACCTGTTTGGCGACATCCTCAGCGACCTGGCCTCGGTGCTTACTGGCTCCATCGGCCTGCCCGCGTCTGCGCTGCTGGGGGATGGTGAGCCGGGTCGCACCCGGGGGCTCTTCGAGGCGGGGCATGGCACGGCGCTGGACATCGCGGGTACAGACCGCGCCAACCCCATCGGCTGCATCCGTGCGGCTGCCCTGCTGCTGCGGCATGCCTTGGTGCGGCCAGACCTGGCAGACCGGGTGGAGCAGGCCGTTCGCCGGGCGCTCGCCAGCGGGTGGCGCACGGCCGACATTGCAGATGCTGCAACACCAGAAAACCTGCGCGTTGGCACCCGCGCCATGGGCTCTGCCGTACTGCAGCACCTGCGCGAGGGCGCCGAGGTGCCGGGCACCTCCCTGTCATTGCTCTGAGCCTCGTTCGCAGCCCGGCAAGGTCCACGCGGGCGTTCAGGGCTGCGTATCGGGCGCAGGTGTGGTGGGCATCCCTTGCTCCTCTGCCGCCCTTACCTGCACCTCCATGGCCCGCTGGTAGGCAGGCCGTGACTGCAGCCGCTGCCAATAGGCCTGGGTGGCCGGCCCAAACTGCGTGTTCAACCCCAGGTGCTGCGCGAGCAGCAGTGCATACCCGACAGCCACGTCTGCGGCCGTGAATCGGCCTGCGCACAGGTATTCGCTGTGCGCCACCGCCGCTTCCACGGCCCGCAGCCGTGCCAGAAACCAGCGGCTGTAGTCCTCCACCACCTGCGGTTGCTTGCGCGCATCGGGCTCAAAGCGCCCATAGCGCAGCACCAGCGTCTGCGGAAAGGTCAGCGTGGCATCGCTCATGTGCAGCCAGTTCAGGTACGCGCCGTACGCCGGGTGCGTAGGTGCCACGTCCAGCCCCGCGTCGGGGTGTGTGGCCGCGAGGTACTGGCACATCGCGGCCGATTCGGTCATGCGCACCTCGTTCGGTGCGGCGCCCTGTACCAGCAGCGGCACCGTGCCCAGCGGGTTCTCGTCCAGAAACCACCGCGCCTTGGCACGCGGCGGGAAGGGCAGCATGTGGAGCTGGTAGGGCAGTTGCAGCTCTTCGAGCATCCACAGAGGGCGGAAGGAACGGGCGCTGACGCAGTGGTGGAGGTGAATCGCCCCGGGTTCTGTGGAGGCCGATTGGTTTAAGTCATGTCTCCACCGTGGAGGTCTGACTGGCGAGTTGCCGGTAGTAGTTTGCCTCAGCCTCTGCCGGCGGGATGTAGCCGATGGGTTCG
>Ga0207972_100171_pt1 | contig 20717 bp, 20 predicted proteins | sample LakWasMe75_LOW10_2_FD_183903 | JGI IMG/M metagenome (GOLD analysis project Ga0207972, IMG submission 183903) | Freshwater sediment methanotrophic microbial communities from Lake Washington under simulated oxygen tension - Sediment Metagenome... | ecosystem: Environmental > Aquatic > Freshwater >...
GACTCCAGCTTCTCCTGCATTTCTTCTTCAGAAATCTCTTGCAGCTGCAATATAGCCAGAATATTTTCAGATACGGTCAGTTTGCGGAAGATGGATGCTTCCTGCGGCAGGTAAGACAAGCCCATTCTTGCACGCATATGAATCGGCATACGGCTTAAATCCACACCATCCAGCAGAATTCTGCCTTCGTCCAAAGGTACCAGACCCACCATCATATAAAAACTGGTGGTTTTACCAGCACCGTTAGGCCCGAGCAGGCCGATCACTTCTCCGCTTTTTATCGTCAAAGAAATATCCTGCACCACGGTACGTGCTTTATAAGATTTGCGCAGATTTTCTACAACGAGTTCACTCATCACATGCTCTCTTTTTATTTTGGCTGGGGGCTAACTTCTAGGTTACGGCTAAGACGCATATTTTTTATCGGCGTTGCAGCTTCAATATTGCCTGTAGGATTAGTACCCATGGAACTGGTTTTGGCTGACGGTTCGCTAGTTTTGGCAGGTGCAGGACTTACAGGCGCAGCAGGTTTTTTGCCTTTAGGTTGAATAATCGCGCGAACACGACCGCCACTAGCTCCCTGTGGCACTCCTCCAATCACTTCTGCATACTCGGCGTTTGCGTCATACATGATGTAATCGCCGTGTACGATATCGTCACCACGTTTTACCCAGGCTTTGGTATAAAGCTGCACTTTATCCATACGCCCATTGTATTCAATACGCTGTGCGCTGCCTTCCATATATTCGTTTTTACCCTCCATCTTCTGTTTGAAAGTGGTTGGATTACCTAAGGACGTGCTGTGCTGGAACCCCAGATTGTCCTCACGCACGATCAACTTATCGGCATGGATCACTAATGTACCCTGCGTCAGAATCACATTGCCGCTATAGGTGCTGATCTGCTTGGAGTCATCGACCTTAACCGTGTCCGCTTCCAAATCGATAGGTTTATCGCGATCTGCGGCTTCCGCCATGGCGCGGCCTGAAACGCCCAGTAACGACAGGCCTAATACCATGGCACCTATCATTAAATCTGCTCTTACTGTGAAATACGGCTTATTCATAACGTCTCCGAATGCGCACATCGTTAATGTTGGATTTTTCCTGCTTGAGAGCTGCTTGCTCTGGAGTCAGACTTTTAGAAAGCTGACTATTTTTACTGGTACCGTTGTTACTTGCGCTACTTTTTGTCTGATTTGATTTACCTGCATTGCTGGCAGCAGCCGGCCGTTCATAGTGCGCCCGCACTTTATTCAGCAAGGTTACGGTTTTCTGTTTCTTTTCATACACCATACCTGTGGCATAAATCACAGTTTTTGGCGCCTGCCGAATGACAACCGGGCGGTCTGTAGTTACCTTCTCTTCATTAGGGCGAATCTTCAAATAATCGGTTTCAACCGTCATTTCACCTTTATCCGCAAATGCCTGACGGGTCACTTTTACATTATCAAACAACCGAACTTCTTCACCATCGGATGACACAAAACCACGCATGCCCTCTACTTCTGTATAGGGTTTACCTACCGCAAATTGCGTGTAACGCGGACGCTGCAGCTCTGTAGAGTCATCATCAGGAAAATGACGCATTTCAATAGCCGACAATTTATAGCGTAAATCACCATTGACATCCGTTTGCGTTGTCACAAAATTGCTCATGATGTAATCTGGGTCATGACGGCTACTACCATCCAGTTTTGGTAGCGGCGGTTGCACTGCCCTATTGATCCAGAAGGTGAGCAATGCAAGAAAAACCAGCAATGCCAATGGAAAGGTAATGGCTGCCCGCGTGCCGAAACGCATATTCATTGACTCACTTCCATGCCACGGCACTGCATACAACGACGCATAATGAGACTTTGTTTTATAAAAAAATATAATGGAAAAGTCACAGTAAATAACATGTACTTAACCTAGTTACTGATACTTGCCTGCGTTAAAAACTTTTCCATCTGCGCATCAAATGTGCCCTGCGCCTGCATGATCAACTCACAAACCTCACGCACAGCACCGCGCCCGCCTGCTTTGTAAGTCACGTAGTGTGCATACTTCAGCAGCAAGGCCGGTGAATCCGGCACCGCAATTGCCAAACCGCATTGCAGCATAGGCGGCAAATCCACCACATCATCGCCCATAAACGCACACTGTTCAGCCTGCAAGCCGCTGGATTTCATCAAATCGTGAAATGCCTGTAATTTATCGTCCACACCCTGGTAAAAATGCGCAACACCCGTAGTCTCTGCACGTTTTTTGACTACATTTGAAGTACGGCCGGTAATAATCGCCATTGAAACACCGGTCGCTTTCAGCAGCTTCATGCCCAAACCATCATGCGAATGAAAGGTCTTGTATTCCTGCCCGTCGTCACCGATCGTTAAGCCACCATCGGTCATTACACCGTCGACATCCAGAATCAGCAGCTTGATTTTTTGTAAACGCTGATTTAAATCTATATTGTTACTAGTCAAGCTCACCTAAACCACCTTTGCCAATAAAAGGTCATGCATATTCAACGCACCGACCAGAACACCCGTATTGTTGACGACCAACAGCCCGTTAACCTTACATTGCTCCATCATTTCTACAGCTACCATCGCCAGTTCATCACTCTCGATTGTTTTAGGATTCTGGTGCATCACGTCCCTGATTACAGCGGTAGCAATATTGATATTCTGCTCAAACGCACGTCGCAAGTCGCCATCGGTAAATATACCTAGCGGCTTACCATGCGCATCTACCACAGCCGTCAAGCCCAGCCCCTTACGCGACATCTCTAGTAAGCCCTCCACAAGCGTTGCAGTGATTGGCACTTGTGGTACATCTGCACCGGCACGCATCACATCGCTTACACGCACCAACAAACGGCGTCCTAAACTGCCACCCGGATGCGAGCGGGCAAAATCTTCAGCAGTGAAATCACGTAAATCCAATACACACAAGGCCAATGCATCACCTAGCGCTAAAGCCACTGTAGTGCTGGAAGTTGGTGCCAAGCCAAGCGGACACGCTTCTTTTGCAACATGTGCGCTCAAATGTATGTCAGCTGCCTGCGCTAACGTTGATGCATCATTACCGGTAATCGCTATGATTTTTGCACCTAATCTTTTTAATGGCGGCACGATGGCTAATATCTCGTCACTCTCACCGGAGTTTGAGAGCGCAATCACTACATCACCGGCGGTGATCATTCCGAGATCACCATGACTAGCTTCAGCCGGATGCATAAAAAATGCAGGGGTACCCGTACTGGCGAGCGTAGATGCAATTTTGCCGCCTATATGTCCAGACTTACCCATGCCGCTCACCACCACACGCCCTTTGCATTCCAGTATGCATGCCACTGCAGCAGTAAAATTGCCATCGAGTCGCTCTGCCAGCAATTCAACTTCGCGCGCTTCCAGCAGCAAAATCTCTTTGGCCAAATCCAGCGTTTTGTTCTGAACTATGGCTTGATTTGTGCTCTGATGCGTGGCTTGCGGCATTTCTTGCTGCTGGTCAGGCCTGATATGGTTATTTGATAATGGCATTCGCTATGTTTTATAAAGGCTAAAAGGTTTATCGCCAGAATTTTAACGATTTAGATCGAAGAAAGTTAACGGCTAGTATAAAAGGGAATTCTGAAGTTATAAAGCCTATCAGCTAATTAATAACACCTTTTTTAGGCAAAATACATAAAAAAATGCTGGACGGGCACAGATTTTGCTATAACTGGCGCGCCAATAATAAAAAAGTCTATTAATCCCGACTGTTAAAAAAATTTCTAAGTCGTGCGCCAATATGAAACAATATAAGAAAAAAGCAGGCTCAACCCTCTAACGTCATAAGCATATGTTCAATACATTACCATTAATTCTAATACTGCTGATTAGCTCAGTGTTTGCGGTGGCATTATTCCGTGCATTCAACCTGCCGGTAATGCTTGCCTATTTTCTGGTAGGGTTGGCATTAGGCCCGCATACTTTCGGCCTGCTGCCGGATAGCGAAGCAAATCGCGAGTTTGCAGAATTCGGCATTGTATTCTTGATGTTCAGCATAGGCCTCGAGTTCAGCCTGCCGCAACTGTACGCCATGCGAAAAAAAGTACTGGGCTTGGGCGGTGGACAGGTAGTCATTACGCTGATACTGACCATGGTCATTTCCAAATTAGCAGGCCTCAGCTGGCCAACTGCATTTGTGATCGGTGCCGCTTTAGCCATGTCGTCTACGGCTATTGTTTCTAAAATTCTAGCGGAACGGATTGATTTAAATTCACGCCATGGCCGTTTAAGCATAGGTGTGCTGCTGTTTCAGGATATTGCCGTTGTACCTATGCTGGTAATGATTCCGGCACTCGGCATGGCCAATTCAAACTTGATGAATGTGCTGGGTCTGGCAATGATGAAGGCCGCTGCCATGCTATTACTGCTGTTCACGGTAGGCAAGTGGCTGATTAACCCGTGGTTTAATCTGGTTGCGAGCCAGCGCTCACGTGAATTATTTGTCATGAACGTACTGATGGTGACCTTACTGCTGGCTTTTGCCACCAAGCTCGCAGGCTTGTCTTATGCTCTGGGTGCCTTCATTGCCGGTATGCTGATTTCAGAAACCAAGTTCAGATATCAGGTGGAGTCCGATATATCACCATTCCGTGACATTCTGCTAGGCCTCTTCTTTATCAGTGTTGGTATGCTGTTGAATCTAGAGCAGATTTATAGTCATATTGGATTGATACTATTAATCCTGCTCGGCTTTATTTTATTTAAAGCTTTAATCGTGGCCGCGGTGGTGCGGCTGTTCAAATATGAAGCCGGCGTGGCTATCCGCACCGCAGTGATTCTGGCGCAGGCAGGTGAATTCAGCTTTGTAATTCTGGCTCTGGGTGCTGAACATAAGCTGATTAGTGGTGTGCCTCTGCAAGCTGTTCTGGCTGCGTCCCTGCTCTCCATGGTCATTGCGCCATTTTTAATTCAATATAACGGAAAAATAGCCAGAAAGCTGGTCGGCAGCTATACCCGCAACAGCGGCAAAGTGGTAGAAGAGATTGAAGAGGCAGGCAGGCATCTGCATGACCACGTTGTGATTTGCGGCTACGGCCGTAGCGGTCAGTATTTGGGGCGCTTTCTGCGTGAGGAAAAAATTCCTTACATCGCACTCGATATTGACCCGGCACGTGTGCTAGAGGCTGCTGCTGCCGGTGAAAACGTGATGTTTGGCGATGCGGCAAGACGGGTTGTGCTTTCAGCCGCAGGCTGCGCACGCGCAAAAGCACTCATTATCAGCTATGCCGACAATCGCGCCGCAATGAAGATTTTACACATCGCACAGGAAAGCTACCCGCATGTGCCCGTGATCGTGCGCACGGTAGATGACTCACACATGGAGCAATTGCGTGCAGCCGGCGCTGCCGAGGTTGTGCCGGAGATTCTTGAAGGCAGCCTGATGCTGGCCTCGCACGCGCTGATGCTGCTAGGCGTACCTCTCAACCGCGTAGTAAAACGCATTCGTTTGTTCCGGGAAGAACGCTACAAACTGTTCAAAGGCTACTTCCATGGCGCATCAGATACTGACAGTGAAGATCTGGAAAAACAGCAGGTACGCCTGCACTCAGTGATCATCACCAGCGGTGCTTTTGCAATTGGCAGAAGCCTTACCGATATGCAGCTAGATGTTTTTGATGTTGAAGTGAAAGCGATTCGCCGCCCCAATTCAAATGGCGCGGTACTGACAACAGATAGCCTGCTTGCGGAAGGCGATGTAGTGGTACTTCTTGGCCAGCCTACCGGCTTGGTCAATGCTGAAAATGCCCTGCTGATTGGGCGCGTTGCTATTAAATAGAAACAGATTATGACTAAACATGTAATGATTATCGGCGGCGGCATTGTAGGCTGCATGACTGCAATGGAACTTGTTAATCGCGGCCATCGCGTCACCATTGTTGAGCGCAACCAAATTGCCAGCCAGACCTCCGGAGAGTCCTCGTGGGCAGGTGGCGGCATTATTTTTCCGCTGCTGCCATGGCAGTATTCACAGCCAGTGAATAACTTGACGCGTACAGGCGCTGATTTTTACCGGGAACTCAGTCAAAAACTATTACGCGAGACTGATGTAGATGCAAACTTTGTGCAATCAGGCTTTCTGCTGCTGCCGGAGTTCGATAAAGATGCAGCGCTGACCTGGTGTGAGAAAAATCAGGTTGAGGCGCAAGCAGTGAAAGCCGCAAATTACGATGTGCAATCGCTGAGCGGTGATGATGCACTATGGCTACCTAAGGTATGCCAGATACGCCCGCCATACCTGATGCAGGCGATGCGCAAATGGCTGGAACAGCAGCATGTGACAATGCTGGAACATACGCAGCTACTGCCATTGCAAGAGACCGAGGAGCTTAATGAGTGGCAGACGACTAACGGTGAAAAATTAAGCGCAGATCAGTTCGTAGTAACCTCGGGCGCATGGAGTTTTGACCTGTTAAAACAAACAGCATCCAAACTCAACATTAAACCGATGCGCGGGCAGATATTGCTATATAAACCTGAAAAAAACCTGCGGCAGATGGTTTATCGCGAAGGCTTTTACATGATACCGCGTCTTGATGGCCACTTGCTGGCAGGCAGCACACTGGAAGATGTGGGCTTTGATAACGGCATCACAGAAAGCGTACGAGATGAGCTACGCATAAAAGCAGAAGCCATTATGCCAACGTTGAAACACCAGCCGATCATCAAGCACTGGAGTGGACTACGTCCGGGCACTCCAGAAAACCTGCCTACAATCAGCGCTCACCCTACGATTAAAAATCTTTACCTGAATACAGGCCATTTCAGATACGGCCTGACTATGGCGCCTGCCAGCGCCAAATTGATTACAGCACTGATGGCAGGAGAAACACCGCAGATTGACGCAAGCCCTTATCAGTGCGCCAGCTAAACTGACAGCTGCAGTTTAAAATCGTCGCTATTGAAGATTGCAAGCAGCCTGCAATCTTTTTATGCATTTACCTGTACGTTCATTTTAAGCATTGGTAAAATGATAAGTTAATTCAATTCTTTCCAAGCATTCAAGACTTTCCGGATTTGGAAAGCCGGCAAATAGATTAGGATGTTACATGCTGTTAATGATAGATAACTATGATTCGTTCACCTACAACCTAGTGCAATATCTGGGTGAACTGGGTCAGGACGTGCTGGTATACCGCAATGATGAAATTGACCTGGCTAAAGTTGCCGAGCTCAAGCCTGATCACATCGTTATCTCACCGGGCCCATGCACGCCAAATGAAGCTGGTATCAGCGTTCCCCTCATCAAAGAGTTTGCAGGCAAAATTCCATTATTAGGTGTGTGCCTGGGTCATCAAAGTATCGGCCAGGCCTTTGGCGGCAACATCATTCATGCAAAACAACTCATGCATGGTAAAACATCTTTAATCTACCATAATGATGTTGGCGTTTTTAAAGGCCTGCCGAACCCATACACTGCAACACGCTATCACTCACTGGTCATTGAAAAAGAAACTTTGCCAGATTGCCTGGAAATTACCGCATGGACGGAAGACGGCGAGATTATGGGCGTGCGCCATAAAACGCTGGCAGTGGAAGGTGTGCAATTCCATCCGGAATCTATACTTACCGAATATGGCCACGAGCTGTTGAATAATTTCTTGAAAGCCAATTAATTTTTTTAAAAGCTAAAACTTTGAAAGCTATAACTTAAGTGAATTATTCGCAAATTCTGAATCAGCTTATCAACGGCCAAGATTTAAGCTTTGAAGTCATGCAAAGCGTGATGCATCAGGTCATGTCTGGCGCACTGACGCCTGCACAGATTTCTGCCCTGCTGGTCGCTTTACGCATTAAAGGCGAGACTGTTGATGAAATCGCAGCGGCTGCCAGCGTCATGCGCGAGCTCTCAAGCAAAGTAAAGGTTGAGGAATCCAGGCATCTTATCGACACCTGCGGCACTGGTGGCGACGGCATCCAGACCTTCAACGTTTCTACCACTAGCGCCTTTGTTGCTGCAGCCGCAGGTGCAAAAGTTGCAAAACATGGCGGACGCTCGGTATCTTCAGTCTGCGGCAGTGCAGACGTACTTGAATCTTTAGGCGTTAATGTCAGCCAAACGCCTGAGCAGGTTGCCAGCTGTATCAATAATATTGGCCTGGGCTTCATGTTCGCACCCAACCATCACAGCGCAATGAAACACTCAGCCCCAGTGCGTAAAGAGCTCGGTGTGCGCACCATGTTTAACCTGCTGGGTCCGCTCACCAATCCGGCTCATGCAAAAAACCAGCTATTAGGCGTATTTTCAGCAAATTTAACCGGCAAACTTGCACACGTTTTAAAACAGTTGGGTAGCGAGCATGTCATGGTCGTTTGCGGGGCTGATGGCATGGATGAAATCTCTTTCACCGGCGACACCTATGTCGCTGAACTGAAAAACGGCATTGTGCAGGAATACGTAGTCAACCCACAGCAATTTGGCATGCGTTTGCATGAATTAAGCAGCATTAAAGTAGCGGACGCCCAGCAATCCAAAGTAATGGTGCTGGAAGTGCTGTCCGGAAAAGCCGGTGCAGCGAGAGACATTGTGTTACTCAATGCCGGTGCCGCCATTTATGTGGCCGGATTAGCACCGTCACTACAGGATGGTATCGCAACCGCAGCAGAGATGCTCGATAGCGGCAAAGCGATGCAGAAGTTACAGGAACTGGTGTCGCTGACTAACGCATGAGCGATCACCTAAAAAATCTGCTTCTGGCGCTACATTTAGCGTTAGCACTAGGGGCTTGCGGCAAGCCTGATGCCAACAACTTGCAAGCACTTGAAGTTAGCAACACAGAAACCGTTGCTGCAGTTAGCAATGCCGAAATAGAGCAGGCTTTTAAGACCAAAAAAAGTGATGTTCAGGTTAGCGGGCGTGGTGTTGTCGTCAAGCTGCTTAAAGATGATGACAAGGGCTCAAGGCATCAGAAGTTTCTGGTACAAATTAATGCACAGCAGACATTATTATTTGCCCACAACATTGATCTGGCACCAAGAGTGCCGGTGCACGTAGGCGATGAAATCAGCTTTTACGGTGAATATGTATACAACCCAAAAGGTGGCGTGATGCACTGGACACATCATGCACCGCAGGGTGACCATGCGGCGGGCTGGATAATGCACAATGGCCAAAAATACCAATAGAGGACTTCTATAAATTTATTATTTGGGCACATTACTTCGTTGTGCGGTACTCATAACCTCGATGTATAACGCATACATCTCGGCTCCTCCGTTCCGTACGCCTCGTACTGCATCCCAAATAATAAATTTATAGAAGCCCCCTGATAAATTGTAACTTTAAATGTATTTAAAATAGTGAAACTAAATCATGTCAGACATACTGAATAAAATCATTGCCACCAAGGTTGTAGAAGTTGCAGCGGCAAAAGCACAAAAACCATTTAGTGAAGTTCAGGCCGAAGCCAAAACCTCAGCAGCGCCGCGTGACTTCGTTGGCAGCATTCGCAGCAAAATTGCCAATAACAAATCCGCCGTGATTGCTGAAATTAAAAAAGCGAGCCCGTCCAAAGGTATTATCCGCGAAGACTTCAGGCCAGCAGACATTGCCAAGAGCTATGAACAAGGCGGCGCTGCATGTTTGTCAGTACTTACTGACGTTGAATATTTTCAGGGTTCACCCGAATACCTGAAACAGGCACGAACCGCCTGTAATCTGCCGGTATTACGTAAAGACTTCATGATAGATCCTTATCAGGTTTATGAAGCACGCGCGATGGGTGCAGACTGCATTCTGCTGATTGCCGCGGCGCTTGATTTATCCACCATGCGCGAACTGGAGAAAATTGCACACGAATTAGGCATGGCTGTGCTGGTAGAAGTGCATAATGGAGAAGAGCTGGACCTTGCCTTGCAACTGGAAACGCCGCTATTAGGTATTAACAACCGCAACCTGCGTACTTTTGAAGTGACGCTGGATACAACTTTAGGCCTGCTGGCACGCATCCCGCAGAACAAAATTGTAGTCACTGAATCCGGTATTTTCACAGCAGATGACGTAGCACTGATGCGCAAAAACAACGTACATACTTTCCTGGTCGGTGAGGCATTCATGCGCCAGCCGGAACCGGGTGTTGAATTAGCGAAAGTGTTTGCCTAACTCTATTTAGGCACTCTAAAGAATAAGGAATCGATGATTATGAGCTACCCCTACGCCCGTCCGCGCCGCATGCGTAAAGATGAATTTTCACGCCGACTGATGCGCGAGCATGTACTCACCACTAACGATCTGATCTATCCGGTATTTGTGCTCGATGGCGAAAACCGTACCGAAGAAGTAGCCTCTATGCCCGGTGTTAAACGCCAGAGCATCGATGTGCTACTCAAAACCGCTGCAGAATGTGTACAGCTTGGTATCCCGGCGATTGCCCTGTTTCCGGTAGTCGATAGCCAGTATAAAAGTCTGGATGCTGCCGAAGCATTCAACCCGAATGGCCTGGTACAACGCACGGTTGCCGCATTAAAGGCAGCTTACCCTGAACTGGGCGTGATTACCGATGTAGCACTCGACCCTTACACCACGCATGGTCAGGATGGCCTGATTGATGAATCAGGTTATGTGCTCAATGATGAAACGATAGAAGTGCTGGTGAAACAAGCCATCTCCCATGCCAACGCCGGTGCGGATATCGTTGCCCCTAGCGACATGATGGACGGCCGCGTTGGCCAGATCCGCGAGGCGCTGGAAAGCACGCGCAATATTCACACCAAGATTCTGGCGTACTCAGCCAAATACGCATCTGCATTCTATGGTCCGTTCCGCGATGCGGTAGGTTCAGCTGGTAATTTAGGCACAGGTAATAAATATACCTACCAAATGGACCCGGCCAACAGCGATGAAGCGATGAATGAGGTTGCGCTGGATATTTCCGAAGGTGCGGACATGGTCATGGTCAAACCGGGCATGCCATATCTGGATATTGTGCGCCGCGTCAAAGATGAGTTTGGTGTGCCGACTTACGCTTATCAGGTAAGCGGTGAATACGCGATGCTGAAAGCTGCCGCACAGAATGGCTGGCTGGATGAAAAATCCTGTGTGCTGGAGAGCCTGCTTGCGTTCAAACGCGCCGGTGCCGATGGCATTCTGACTTACTTTGCAATGGATGTTGCACGCTGGTTAAAAGCCGCTTAAGAGCTTCATGCATATACTTTTGCCGGGAGACTGCTGACGCATGCTCCTGGCAAATAAAGGCTAAACTTACTGCCCCAGCAAAGCCTTCACGCCATCAATATTCAACCTGTCAGCATTACTGCCATCCGCTGCACGTTTAGTTGCCACACGGATATCATCCACATCAAACACACTTAGCCTGATTAAACCTTTTTCGGTTTCCAGCGTAAAAACGGGTACCGTCTTGCGACTATCCCCTTTCTTATCACGCTTGCCGTCATTCAGGATGCGATAGGATTTTTCGTTCACATCAAACGGAATTTTCTGGTTGAGCAGAAACATTTCCACATCTTTGACACTATCAGCAAACAAATGAATATGCGTTTCAGACATCAGCCCGGCAGTACCATCCAGCACAGCGCCAGTTAAATGCGGGTTGAATCTGTCCAGTAACTGCATGGTAAATAAGGCGTTAGCCCTTAAATCATATAGATTTTCAGGTTGTTCTTCGCTCAAGAACAAAGCATTGTAGAGTTTGAGTTCTTCTTCAACCTCTGCATTAGACGGCATGATGCTATTTTCAACAGCACCTAGCTGCCGCCCGGCTTTCTTTTTAGCATAGGCAAAGTCAGAAACACCATCCTCTGCCATCATGCGCGCTGCCTGTTGCGCAATAAGTTGTCGCAACTGCTGCAGATTCTCTTTTGCCATTTTAATTACGCTCTTTTTACCTGCCCCACTAGTTACAAGCCTGGCAGTTGATTACTTATTAGTCTAAGACACTCACTAGCAGTTTAGCTGTACCATCAAATAATGCGCTTCTGTAGGTCTAGCCTAAACAGCTATTTAACTATAAAAGACTAACCCTTGATCTTGATATCCAGCTGTTTAAGCTTACGATATAAATGTGTACGCTCTAAACCAGCAACCTCTGCAAGCTTACTCATATTACCCGCAACATTTTTTATGTGATGGGTAAAATAAAGTCGCTCGAACTCATCACGCGCTTCTCTTAACGGTTTATCAAAATTAGCTTCAATCGCTACAGGTAACGCATCTAGTTCTGCAGACTCTACCTTGGTAAACGATTGCGCCTCTCCGAACTGCGTCATGACGCGATGTACATCATCCAGTGTGATTTTTTCACCCAAGCTGGTTTGAATCAGATTGCGTATCACCACATCGAGCTGGGCAATATCACCTGGCCATGGCGCATTGCGCAGTGCATTTAAAGCAGCGATATCAAATTCACAGTAAGGAACAGCCGCAAGCTCGAATTGCAGATTGGCAATGGCTACGGCCAGATCAGGAATATCCTCTTTATGCTCCTCCAGCGCCGGAACGCGTAAAGAAACAGCAGATAAAATCTGCAGCAGATTGTGATCAAACAAACCTTCAGCCTGCAATTTAGGTAAATTCTCACTGGTCGCGCATACAACGCGTACATTATACTTTTCAGATTTAGTAATCAGCAGCAGCAATCCTTTTTGCTCGGTCTTGTTCAGTTCGGCAATTTCACTGATATAAAGCACACCATCGCGTATCGGCTCCAGAATATCCAGTGGCGCTGTTACCAGCTGGCCAAACTCCGTCAGTTGCAACCATGGTGTATTTGCCACTTGTAAGAAGCGCGCGCAAAGCTCGGCACCGCAACCTTTAGGTCCAATAAGAAGTACAGGGCTAGGGCCATGATTGACGCTGGAAGCAATTTTCTCCAGACGCTCTTTTAATGCCGTAATAATCTGGCTTTTGCCAAGATTTGCCAGACTCATTTCTGACTTGGGTAGCTGCTCGCTATGCTTTAATGCGGTCGCTACGGTCTTGAGTAGTTTTTGCAGTGCGATTGGTTTTTCCAGAAAATCAAATGCGCCAATACGCGTAGCCTCAACCGCAGTATCAATAGTGCCGTGACCCGACATCATCACTACAGGCATGGTCAGCAGGCCGCCATTTGCCCATTCCTTCAGTAAAGTGATGCCATCGCAGTCTGGCATCCAGATATCCAGCAATACTACGTCAGGTCGCTCATGCAAACGCATGGCACGCGCTGCAGCTGCATTCTCTGCCAAATCCACACGATAACCCTCATCCTGCAAAATATCGCGCAGTAGTTCGCGAATACCGACTTCGTCGTCAACGACTAATATATGTTTTGATGCCATATTTTTATCTGAATATTTATCTAGTTTTAAGTTAAATCGTTTTAAGTTAAATCATCTTGGGTTAAATCATCGTTGGTTAAATCAACTTTTTGCAGCTTCCATAAAAAGCGGAATGCTGATCGTAACTGCAGCCCCCAATGCAATGCCATCATGACTGCTTACATTCTCTATCTTGATACTGCCTCGGTGCTCGTCAATAATTTTTTTCACAATAGCCAGACCAAGTCCGGTGCCATGTGGCTTACTGGTCATATAAGGCTCAAATATATGCGGCATCATATCTGCAGAAAAACCACCGCCATTGTCCTGTAGCGTCAATACCAGCATGCCATTCACATTTTCTGTACTCACAGAAATTACTGGCAATTCTTTACCCGCCAATGCATCCTGGGCATTCTGCAGTAAATTATGCAGCACCTGACGCAGCATCGTGCTGTCGCCTTTAATCGTACATGCCTGCGTTGTTAAATGCTTCTCCATCTTGATTTTGGGCAAATCGTAGAGTGACATCACCTCGCGAATCAACATATTCAAATCCAGTTTATCTAAACGCGGTGCCGGTGAACGTGCATATTCACTGAATTCGTTCACCATTTTTTTCAATGCATCGACCTGATTTACGATAGTTTCTGTAGAACGTTTCAACATCTTTGCATCATCATCCTGCAGCTTATCGTGCAATTTATGCGCCATGCGTTCTGCTGAAAGCTGAATTGGCGTAAGCGGGTTCTTGATTTCGTGCGCCAAACGCCTGGCCACTTCACCCCACGCTGCATCCCGCTGCGCCTGCACCATCGCGGTTGCATCATCAAACACTGCTACATAGCCACCATCCGGCAAGCGTGTACCGCGCAATGTAATTATTTGTTTACCTTGTGCTGTTGCTATCTCAATCTGTGTCTGTGTGTCTTCTTTCTGCGCATTCTTCTGGCTTGCATCTAGCTGGCTATTTAATGCAATCGCCTGAAAAAAATTTGCCAGTTGCGCCTGCTTTGCAATAATCATATCCGGTGTAAAGCCGACATAACCCTCAAGCGAGACGCCCAATATATTCACTGTCGCTTCATTAAAAGTGCGTAACTCACCACGCTCATTTAACGCTAATACACCGGATGATAAATGCGCCAGTATGGTTTCAAGATAACCGCGTGCCGCCTCGACCCGTGCACGGTTCCTGTCCGCAGCCTGGCGCGCATCCCCCAGCTGCTGGGTCATACTATTAAAAGACTGCACCAGTACTCCCAACTCATCTTTACCATGTGCCGGCAAAATAATACTGTAATCGCCGCTCGCAATCGCCCTAGTACCCTCTGTAAGCACTGTAAGGGGCGCTGATAGCCTGCGGCTTAACACGAACGCAATAGCAACTGCTGTAAACATTGCCAGCATCATGACCAGGGTCAGCGTCAGCGCGAATACTTCCCGCAATGCAGTTCGGCTGTAAGATAACTGCTGATAGTCCTGATACACATCCTGCACTGCCTCAGCCGTAGTCGCAAGCGATTTTGGTACTGGCTGCAGCAATTGCAATATACGTGTTTCACCTGCAATATCCTGCACGCTGACCGGCACTAACACACGCAAGAATAACCCCTTACCTGCAATCGGCTCAATATTGCCATAAATACGCTGACGCGCCTGCCTAAGCTGAGTTACCGTCGGCAATTCCGGTAAAAAACTGCTCGAATCGCTGCTTGATACCGACAGAATACGGCCTTGCGGCGTCAGCAAGGTAGCATCTTGAATACCGCTCTTTTCACGCAAATCATTCAATAGTGTGTAATGTGTATTAGCCGGCTGAAAAGCAAGGCTGGTAGCCATACTCTCGCCTTTTTCCTTTACATCTGCCAGCATGATATCCAGAGCGGTGCGCCCCAGATTCAAACCGCCTTCAAGTGCCGACTCAACTTTGACGTTGAACCATGACTCAATCGAACGTGTTAAGAAATTGACCGACACTATGTACACAATCAATCCCGGAATAATCGCCATCAGTGCAAACGAGCCCAAAAGTCGCAGTGTAAAACGACTGCCCATCACGCGTTCACGAATATTGCGATACAGGGTGAAAAGCTGATAACCTATCAGAACCAGCAACAGTACCGCCAGTGCAATATTTAATACTACCAGCAGGGTGTAATACTCACCCGACGCTGCAGTATTGGCACTGGCATTTGACAGCAGATACAGAAGCACCGCACCTAGTAACGCACTGATATATACAATGTATTTCATTTAAAAATATTCGGCGTCCACTCAAAACGCTGCGAGCTCATTTTCCAGTCATTTGAACCCATACCTTCTACCTGTAGTGCTTTAGGCAGCTTTTTATGATCAAGGCGCATCATTAATGCAGCGGTATATTGTGCGTCCTTTTCCACATAAGATTTGTCGAATACTTTCATATCCTGAATAACCGACAAGTCTTCTATTGCACCATCCAGACTGGCATAGGTTCTCTGCTGTTCATTACGGATCACAATGTATTGCCGTGATAAAGCGTGATAACTCAAACTGACTTGCTGCACTGTGGTTGCAACCTCATCATCAAACCAGTACTGGCGTGGCGATATTAGCTGAAACTCAATCAGAAAGTTAAAGGTAAACCCTTTCAGAATCGCTTTTTCCATCTCCGGACTTAAATTGATCTCAGCATCTGCATTCAGCAATACTTCATTCTCGAAGGTAATCAGATTTGCACTGCGGATATGCAGGCTATTACCCGCCGCCACTGCTGTATCTACAAACAGCAGCAAACCTAAAGCAAAAAACAGATTTTTAATTTTTTTGCAGAAGTGCATAGAAAAAGCCGTCATGCGCGGTTGAAGGTATCAGCTGGCCATTGAGCTGGGTAAGGTCTTTGAAAGAATCTACAGACAAGGGTAACTGCTTTGCATCAGGATGTTGTAATAAGAATTTATCCACTTGTGTTTGATTTTCTTCATTAAATACAGAGCATGTTACATAAAGTAATTTACCGCCTTTTGCCAACAATTGCCACAAGTTAGGCAAAATTTTGGCCTGCTGTGCTGCAAAAGAAGCTACATCCGCTTCGCGCCGCAGCCACTTGATATCAACGTGGCGGCGCACAATGCCAGACGCCGTACAAGGCACGTCAGCGAGAATTCTATCAAAAGGTTTTCCATCGTACCAATCTGCCGCTGCGGCATCGGCTGCCACAAGTTCGGCATCCAATTGCAACCGGCTAAGATTTTCCTGCACGCGCTGTAAACGACCTGCATCACTATCCATTGCTGTGAGTTGCACATCAGCCAGTTCCAGAATATGGCCGGTTTTACCACCGGGTGCGCAACACGCATCCAGTACGCGCATACCGGCTTCAGCATCAAGCAATTGTGCCGCAAGCTGCGCACCGTAATCCTGCACAGAAACCACGCCATCAGTGAAACCGGGTATCTTTTCGACCGCTACCGGCTTGGTTAATACTACCGCTTGGCCGCCAACATGGCTAGCTTCAATATCCTGACGCACCAGCAGCTGCAAATATTGTTCAATGCTGATTTTTTTGGTATTCACACGCAAAGTCATCGGTGGATGCTGATTGCCGGCATCCAATATGGACTGCCAATGACCAGGATATTGCATTTTGAGCTTATTAATCCACCATTGCGGGTACGAATAAGTTGCCACTTCAGTTCTGGCAAGCTTGGCTGCAAACTCGTCTTTTCTACGAAGAAAATTGCGCAGAATGGCATTAACCAGCCCTTTTGCCCATTGTTTTGGCGTTGGCTTTCTAAACTGACCGACTGCATGCACTGCCTGATTTACCACTGTAAATGCATCAGCTTTATCATGTAATAATTGATAAATCGCAACTAATAGTAAAGTATAGATCCTATCGTCAGTTAACGGCTTTTCCAGCAGGCAGGTTAAATAGGCATTGGTTTCGCCATAGTAGCGCAGCGTACCATAGCTTAAATCTGCCGCTGCGCCGCGCTGCTGCGGTGTAGCATCAGGAAAAGCCGATAGTGCCTCCGGCAGCGCCAGAGTAAGGTTGCGGCCGGACAATACTTGATTGACTGCGTTAGCAGCGATTTGTTGAGAAATATACAAAATGGATTCTGGCTATAAATACTAAAGCCCAATTTTACTTGATAACGATCATAATAGGGGTAAGCTATTGGTCGGCTGTCATCGTAAAAATCGATCAATCGTTAAATAACATTCTATCAACAAGGAGTTTTGTCATGAATAGTATGCACGTTTTAAAACGTTTCCTGATTTCCGGGTTACTACTTGCTGCCTCTAGCTCAGCACTGGCTGCCGATGTTGGTGTTTCAATCAGTGTCGGTCAGCCGGGATTTTACGGCCGTATCGATATTGGTGATTACCCATATCCTCAGCCCCGATTGATATATAGCAACCCTATCATCGTGCATCGCCATCCAGGCGTTTATTACGAGCCGCTTTATCTGCGTGTACCTCCAGGCCATGCCAAAAACTGGAAGCGCTATTGCGGTCGCTACAATGCCTGCGGCCATCCTGCCTATTTTGTACAGGATAGCTGGTACCGTAATGACTACGCACCTGTCTATCGCGAACGACATCGTCACGGCGGCTATGACAGAGATGATCGCTATGACAGAGGGGATAGAGACGGGCGCTATGACAGGAATGATCACCGTGAAGGCCGTGGCAATGGTCATGGCAAAAACAAGGGCGGTAATGGCAAAGGCAGAGATTAATTAATTCCGCTTGAATTTGCAGATACCAAGCCTCCTGCAACCAATCGGCTCAGGAGGCTCTTTTTATAGCTGTATATATTTAGGTGGCCGCTAGAAAAGCAGGCGCTTTAATATAATGTAGAAAGCTGCATTAACTTTTCAATCCGCTCTTTCGTTCTTGGATGCGTACTGAACAAGCTATCAAATGAACGGCCGGATAGCGGATTGATAATCATCATTTGCCCGGTCTCAGGATGAGCTTCAGCTGTTTCGTTGGGAATCCGATGCGCATAGTTGTGGATTTTTTCAAGTGCACTTGCTAACGCTTTCGGATCACGGCTGATTTCAGCACCGCCACGGTCGGCTTCAAATTCGCGTGAACGCGAAATCGCCATTTGAATGAGAGATGCGGCTAATGGTGCTAGCAGCATAACCAGAATACCAAGTATAGGATTCACATTACGCTCACCACTCTCATCGCGGCCACCGCCAAACAGCATGCCAAATTGTGCGATAGAGGCAATCGCACCGGCTACCGTGGCTGAAATAGTGGAAATTAACGTATCTCGATTTTTCACATGTGCCAGCTCGTGCGCCATCACACCACGCAATTCACGTTCACTCAAAATCTGCATGATACCCACCGTAGCAGCGACCGCAGCATTTTCAGGATTGCGGCCGGTAGCAAAGGCATTCGGCTGTGTTTCGTTAATCACATACACTTTTGGCATCGGCAATTGTGCATTTTCAGCCAGAGATTTCACCATCTGATAGTAATTGCGAAATTGTATGTTATCTGCAGTCACTTCTTCTGCACCATACATTTTAAGCACGGCTTTGTCCGAAAACCAGTAGGCGTAAACGTTCATCGCTGCGGCAAATACCAATGCGATGAGCATGCCACCTGCACCACCCAAAGCTGCGCCAACTACACCAAACAGCGCCACTATCGCTGCCATCAATATCGTTGTTTTAAGCCAGTTTCCTAACATTTTTCATCCCTTATAAAGCACTTACATACAATTAAGATGATGTCATAACGTAAAAATTCAAGGTGAGTCATCTAGAGCAAAATCAGAACAGGCTCTATTCAGAACAAAACAAATCGCCTGCCTTTAGATGATGCCCTTGTATAAAAGCCTGTGCATTCATGCGTTTGCCACCTGGCGCCTGCAATTCCGCAATATTGAGCACACCATGCCCGCACGCAACCAGCAAACCGCCCTGAACACTGATCACCTCTCCGGATGTTGCCGTCGTCGGTTTTTCTACAGCGCTTTGCTCAGTCGCCATCCAGATACGGCACACTTCACCTTTGAACTTGCTCTGCGCCACCGGGAACGGATTAAACGCCCGGATCTGACGCGATATTTCTGCTGCGCTTTTGCTCCAGTCAATCGCAGCTTCTGCTTTCTCAAGCTTGTGTGCGTAAGTCACCAGAGTTTCATCCTGCGGTGTGCTCGGCAAGGTACCGTTCACTTCCAGATCACGCATGGCTTGTACCATCAGATCTGCACCAATTCTTGCCAGCGCATCATGCAGGCTCTGCGTCGTATCGGCTGCGCCAATCGGTACTACTCCCTTGCTCACCATAGCGCCTGCATCCAGCGCCGGCACGACTTCCATAATCGTCACCCCGGTTTCAGCATCTCCCGCCAATATTGAACGATGTATGGGGGCGGCCCCGCGCCAGCGCGGCAGCAAAGATGCATGTATGTTGTAGCAGCCATGCACGGGCATATTAAGTACCGTCGTTGGAATAATTAAGCCATATGCAGCAACTATCATCACATCAGAATTCGTCGCTGCTATCTGCTGCTGCACCTCTAACGGTTTGAGGCTTTCGGGCTGAAACACGGCAAGGGCATGCAGCTCGGCCAACACTTTCACCGGACTTGGTTTTAATTTCATGCCACGGCCAGCGGGGCGATCCGGCTGCGTAAGCACCATCACAATTTCATGTCCGGCTGCAATAAGTGCAGCTAACGCCGGCACCGCGAACTCAGGCGTACCTGCAAAGATTATTTTCAATTTTTTGCCTTTGGATTTTTTTACTACATTGGGCGATTGCGTTGCTGTTTTAGCATTTTGTTTTTGATGCGAGTGCGCTTGAGCGGTGATAAATACTCTACAAATACCTTACCTAGTAAATGATCCATTTCATGTTGAATACACACACTCAATAAACCATGCGCTTCCAGTTTAAAGGTCTCGCCTTTTGCATTCATGGCTTCAACAACAACCTTTTCTGCCCTGGTAACACTGTCATAAACACCAGGCACAGACAAACAACCCTCTTCGTAGACCTGCTCACCGTCTCTCTCAAGGATTTTCGGGTTAATAAACACCTGCAACTGGTCTTTGGTTTCACTGGTATCGATAATCAGCAACTGTATATGCTGATTTACCTGCGTTGCTGCCAACCCTATACCGGGGGCCTGATACATGGTCTCGGCCATATCTTCAATCAGACGACGTAATGATGCATCAAATTCTTTCACCGGCTTGGCAACGGTGTGCAATCTTGGGTCTGGATAATTAAGAATATCTAAAATCGCCATAAAAATTCATTTACCTATATTGATACTTGATTTAAAACTTGCACGTCCTAAGACTCAAATTGTTTATTAATGTTCAGCTTTTTCCATAAAAGCTTGATTGCTGAATGAATTACGTGATAGATTTAACCTAATTTCGCGATTAATACGCTAATCCTTTAGCAT
>Ga0207972_100172_pt1 | contig 20403 bp, 19 predicted proteins | sample LakWasMe75_LOW10_2_FD_183903 | JGI IMG/M metagenome (GOLD analysis project Ga0207972, IMG submission 183903) | Freshwater sediment methanotrophic microbial communities from Lake Washington under simulated oxygen tension - Sediment Metagenome... | ecosystem: Environmental > Aquatic > Freshwater >...
CGGCGCATCTGGTGATTTTGCCAGACATGCTAGAAGCCGAAGCTTATAGACAATTAAGGGTTTGGCTACGCTGGGGCAAGCATACCCACACTTAAGCTTCACTCACATTTACTATACTTGCCTAAGAAAAGGCATATTTCATCATAATCCTGTCATTGCGAGCGTAGCGTGGCAATCCAGAAATCACTTTAGAGCAAAACACTGCATTGCCAGACCACCACGCTATGCTCGCGGCTAAAGGCCAAATCGCCCGCGTTAATAAATATTTACTCACGTTGTAAATGCGCTTCCTATTTATTTGTGCGCAAAGTTCAAAACCGTACCTCTTTCATTACGTAATCCCTGTTATTGCAACATTGGTGCGATTTACCTGTATAAAACATAACGCGTTGTGAATATATACCTATGGTTGTTATCTCAATAAAACAATATTTTAGTTATTAGTTAAAGTTTATTAATTAATGACAACGCACAGCTATAGTACGTTACATATAAACATGCATTAAATAAGTACAATTAAATATTGACTATTGAATTTATAAATGGTAATTTTTCCCATACAAATATTTTGTTGTTGGAATTATTCAAGAATTTATTGAGGAGATTGAAATGTCAGGCCCAATGAAAAGATCTTTAGGAAAAGCTGATTTCTTTCTAATCGGTCATTCCTGCGCAGGCAGGAATGTGGATTCACATATGAAGTGCAACAGATTAGAGAATACCTCTGCAGGTGTCTGGTAATCAAGACATTTGCGGGGCACATGGTTATAACGTCTCGCAATCTGCAATAAATCCTCATCGTTTAAAGTATCCAGATTAGTTTTACGTGGTAAGTCACGTCGCAGTCTACCGATGGCGTTCTCAACACCGCCTTTCTGCCAAGGTGCATGCGGATCACAGAAGAAGGTTTTGATGTTCAGCGGTTGGTGAAGTCTATAATGGTAAGCAAACTCAGTGCCGTTATCAAACGTGATGGTACGCCGCAGGCGCGCAGGCACAGGGCTAAGCAATGCAGTCAACGACTGCACCATCGGCATTGCTTCTTTACTTGGCTGACGCACAATCATAGTCAACCGAGATTTGCGCTCATGCAGCGCTAGTACCGCCTGTCCATACTGTGAGAACAGCATCAAATCCGCCTCCCAATGACCAGCTTGATAGCGCGTCTGAATAGAAGCAGCGCGTTCGGCAATTGGTACGCGCTGCTGGATGTGACTGACGGGGGAGCCGCCCTTACGACCACGCCAGCCCCGCTTATATTTGGCCTTAGGTAAGTAGTGTCGCCAACTGTAATCATTGGTGCGCGTGATCTGTGTCGCGATAAATCGGTAAATAGATTCATGACTGATCACAGACTGTCCACGTTCACGCTTAAGTCGCCCTGATACCGCTTGGGGCGAAGCACCTGCCGCGAGGCGTTGCAATACCTCGGCTTGCAGTAATGGGTCGCGTAGCAACTTGCTGCCTGTCCAGCGCCGTGCTTGTGTTTGTTGCTGGGCATAAGCAGGCACATAGCCTTGTGCTGAATCATTACGTGCTAGCTCTCGAGCAATGCTTGATGGCGCGCGATCCATACTTGTAGCGATTTGCCGACACGTTTCCCCACTACGGTGACGGCGGGCAATCTCACACCGTTCTTCCATGCATAGTTGTTTGTAACGCTGTCCCATTGCAACACCTCCTTCAACATCTTAGTGTGTTGCACTTCGTTTGTGAATTCGGGGACACTGGAGCATTCTCCGCGGAAGATACCAGCTGAAGCTAGTTATTCATGCGCGAAAGCAATCCATTCAATGTAAATCCCATGACTTACTAAGCCAAAAACTGGATTGCCGCGACGATTCTCTCCTCGCAATGACAGAATAAAAAGTATCTCAGTTAATATTATTTAACTATGTATAAAATCACTTGAGTTTCAGCGGCGCTTTTCGGCCTCATTCTGCTGTTCTTTGGTTAATAGTTTGGCAAAGCTGCAGAACTCTTTGGCCATGAGCAGCAGTAGGTCGTCAAGTGTGATAATGCCGGTCAGGCTACCGTCTTTTTTTACCACCGGTAGGCGCCGTACGCCTTTGCCAGCCATTAATCTGATTGCATCGAATACACCGGAGTCTTCGTCTATGGTGAAGATGACGGGCAGCATAATATCGCCAACGGTGATCACTTGTGGGTCAAGCCCTGGTGCTACGATTTCTATGACTACATCACGGTCTGTAACGATGCCGATAGGTAGAATTACATCGTGCTTTTTTTCAACAACCAGAACATCGCCAATATGGTTTTTCCGCATCAGTTGTGCTGCTTTAAAAACCGTGTCGTCTCGGCCAACAGCTACAAGATCACGGCTGCATAATGCTTTAATCGACAAGGTGTTTCTCCTTTACATTAATTACAGGGTTAATGCAGGCTGAAAAATTCATCACGGTCTTCATATAGGTCACGTCTAGTCAGTGGTAATGGTGAGAAGCTATTGTTTTTTCGCACGGCCAGTATTTGATAAACTCCTGTCTGGCCTTGCTCGAACTGCAACGCGCAACCCGACATATACAGCCGCCAGATACGGTAGTTTCGTTCACCCACCAGATTCACCGCATCTTCGTAATGCTGTTCTAGCCGATGTACCCAATGCCGCAAGGTGAGTGCGTAGTGCGGGCGCAGCCCTTCAACGTCCGCAATTTCTAAATCTGCATCTTCCATTAGCGATTGAATGACACTAACGGTTTCCAACTCGCCATCAGGAAATACATGCCGGTTGATAAACCGGCTGGATACACAGCGACCCCAGCCTGATTCGTCTGTGGTGATACCATGATTCAGGAATAAGCCGTTGGGTTTAAGTAAATGATTCACGATAGAAAAATAAGTAGGCAGGTTTTTGAGGCCAACATGTTCAAACATGCCGATACTGGATATTTTGTCATAGGCCACACACTGCGTAAGCTCCCGGTAGTCACGTAGTTCTATGCTTACCTGGTCTTGTAAATTCTGTTTTATGACTTCTGCACACGCATGTTCGTATTGGCTCTGGCTGATGGTAATGCCATGTGCCTGTACACCATAATGTTTTGCTGCCCAGCATACCAAAGCGCCCCAGCCACAGCCTATGTCAAGAAAGTGTTCTCCGGCTTGCAAGCGCAATTTACGGCAGATATGGTCGAGCTTATTGCATTGCGCCTGTTCCAGACTTTGTAGCGGGTGCTCAAAATATGCACAGGAGTAGATCATGCGTTTATCCAGCCACAGCTGGTAAAACTCATTGGATATATCATAATGAAAGGCAATGGTTTCTTTGCCGTTCTGGCGAGGTAGTTCGCCATCTCGTGCAAACGTTATAGGCTGTGACGACTGATGCCTGTTTAAAAGTAGAGCCTTAAGCGCCAAGCTTAGTTTTTTATTCAAGGGCAGCTTCAGTTTTTCCAGATAGTGGCGTAAACCAAGCGCAGCATTAAAGTCACCATCCACTTCAATTGATCCGTCAAAATAAGCTTCAGCAAGCCTTACCGGATCACGAAACAGAATGAGGTCACGTAGTACGCTCGCATCTTTAATTTTTAGAGTAAATTCTGCAAAGTCGTTGCCTATACGCAATTTGCTGTCGTTCCATAAATGAATGACAAATGACCCCAGATAATCACTGAACAGATAAGATAGAACCTGGTGTGCCGCGGTGTAAGGGTTACTATTGTCGAATTGCAAGTTTCGGTTTAGATCTACTTCCATCATCATCACCTTTCTGCATGAGGACTCTTCACCAGTAAAATCGGTACATTGCTAGTGCGAAGTACATTTTCGGCATCACTGCCCATGACTAAACGGCTGATGCCGCGCAGGCCATGCGTGCCCATTATTATCAAGTCTGCGGGCCAATTTTCTGCTTCCTGAACAATATAGGATGCTGTTCTGCCGCCGACCGATTCAATGGTTTTTGTATCTGCATTTACCCCTGCTTTTTCGGCTGCCGCAGCCGCTTTTTTGACGATCTTCGCACCATTTTCACGCAGAATATCTATCATGTACGTGATGTTGAAATCGCCGGACATATCAACGATAGGTATATAAGTGTCTATCACATGAAGAAAATGTAGTTGCGCATTATGTTCCTTGGCAAACTGAATGGCCTCGTGCATTCCTGCGTTCGCAGTCTCACTGCCATCAATCGGGCAGAGTATGTGCTTATACATTGGCTCTTCTCCTAATCAATAGAAAAAGCTGCATTATCAAAATAATATAATTAAGTGATAGCGTTAAGTATTAATGGCGCCTTACGTGAACTAGGCGCTGCTTCTGCTTTCGGGTAACCGATAATGACCGGTGCTATGGCCACAAATCCCACTGGAATGCCTAGTGTGGCTTTTACATCAGGTAAGCTCATTGCCGGCAATGCCGAGGCCACTACACAGCTACCAAGATTCATGGCACAGGCTGCAAGTATCATGTTTTCAGCTGCCATCCAGCAATCAGCAATCGGTAGATGGCCATTGGTCTTGCCGCAAATAATAATCAGCGTACCTGCATCATAAAACAGGTTGCCACCTGTATGTTTTAACACATCTTCTCTGGTGCCGAATTTTTTAAGTTCTTCAATAAATAGCGGTTTTGCAAGGTCTGATATATTTTTTAATATGTCCTTATTTTGTACGATGACAAAGCCCCATGGTTCTTTATGTAATGCAGTTGGCGCCCACACCGCTGCTTCCAGTAAGGTTTTTAGAACATCCGGTTCAACTTTTCTGGGCGCAAAGCTACGCACAGAGCGTCTACCTAAAATAGTCTCGAATATAGTTTGTTCTAATTCTGGTAACTGCATGGTGTATTACCTCTGCAATACATTGATTCAGAAAATATTTCTGAGCAATAGTCGACATAAAGTAACAACATTTCTGCATTTATATAATCCGCGCGAGCACGTATAAGCGCTACAAAAGTTAAGATTAAAAATAAAAAATTATAAATTTTTTAATAGTCCGCATGGATTAACGGTTTGTAAGACTACGTGTTAGCCCTTACGTGCTTGCACTAATTTTTTTAATCGAAATTAGACTGTAAATTTCAGTTTATTCAATGAATGATGGTCGTCCTGATACTTTTCCAGTAGAGATAACAAGTGTTGTGAAGTCCTTAAGTATTCAGGCTGAAATATAGTTTATTCATTCAAAATCAGGTGCTGGCGGCATGTCAGAGCTAGGTTGATGCACTTGCGTATGTTGCCGTAGCGTTCAAGTTAAAATTTGTAAATTTGCGGTGATTTATGAAATGGATGGTTAGCGGAATGCAGTGAAGGAGATATTGCAATGATTAGTCAGCGAACACCCCCTCTTATTGAATATAAACGCGCTTCAGTAACAAAACATGTAGTGGCAAGTGAAGAGAGTGATGAAAATAGATTGGTTTTAACCTTGCATTACAATGGCATGATTACTGAATGCAATAAAGCTGGCGGTAAACTATTAGGCTGCTTACCTTCAGAGTTGATATGGCAGCATATTTCCCGACTGCTGCCACAGTTGAAAAATGTGGCGCTTATGGAAGGTCCCAACCTGAATCCATATTTGCATTTTCTGTCACGTGTTGGTTATAAGTTTGAGGTGATTAGTCTCAGAGGAGCGCGCCTCATTGCCAAAGTATTTTTCTGTGAAATCGGTGATATGGAGCATCGATTCCTGCGCATTATTATCTGCCCGCTTTCACAAGAGCGAATGGCGTCTTAGGTTAGATTTTTATAGAAGAAAATTTAGCTATATAAGCTTTTGCCCTGTCTGAGTATGTAGTCGCAATCAAAGCGCTGCCTTTGCTGCTAGTTAATGTATTGTAAATCGCATTGGTTAAAGTTGAGCCTTTCAAAGAACGTAATATTTAAGTTAAATAATCAGTTCGTACGGAGTACTATTATTACATAGGGGTTTGATCGAATTATTGATTAGGTGATAGATCAGCTCTTTGAGAGCATAGCTGAAAGATTATTTTTGTTAATAATAAGAAAGAAGCTTCACATGCAATATTTCAAATTAGTTGTTGCCACGATAACAATTCTTTTCTTCAGTTCGTTTCATGCCACGGCAATGGGTTTTCTTCCACCGGAGGATTTGTCTGAGACGCATGAATTGGAGATTGCGAAATCGGATGATATTGCCACTGACGTGAGCTTTCAGAAATGCTTACCACATAAAGTAAACCCGGATGAAGTTTGCTACATCTCTGGCGGTATCAGCAGTGATGAAGTCAGTCAGTTTAAATCTCATGCCAAGGAATATCTGTTGGAAATTGTATTTGTGCAGAAAACAGACCCTCAAGAAAACGACCGTATTGAAGAGTACTTGGCTGAGGTGCAGCTGCAAATAAAGGACAGCAAAGGCAATATGGTGGTAGATACGACGACTGAAGGGCCTTTTTTTCTGGCAGATCTGCCGTTGGGGAGTTACCAAATCACCGCTGAGCATGACGGCGTCATAAAAAACAATATGGTGAAGATAGTTGCCAAAAAACATCAGAGAATTGTCTTCCTTTGGCCTAGGTAATATTTGATAGTCGTGTAGATAAGGAAGCCTGCATGGACTTTCTACCAGAAGGCGATAGAACCTGCCTATATCCAAAAATGCAGCTTGATGCCGTGATTGATGCGATGGCATGGCAGGCCAGCGGATTTATCCGGGGTAAAGAACGTGTTGTATTGGTGGGCATACTGCGGCGCGGCGCACCGCTGGCCGAAATGTTGTATGCCAAGTTGATGAATCAGTTTGGTATGGCCAATATTACTATGCTGCATTTGCAGATCAAGCGTTATGCGGATGACCTCACGCTGTTACATCCGGAAACCAAACTTACAGAAAATCCTGAACACTCGAATCTGGATTTAACCGGGGCTACGGTGCTGGTGGTCGATGATGTGATGTATCACGGTCATTCCATGCTACGGGCAATAGAATATCTGGCAACTAGGCAGGCTGCAGAAATACGCACGATAGTGCTGGTTGATCGCGGTGCCAATAAGCTCCCTGTGCGTACAGATATTGCGGGTGTGCGGCTCGATGTGGCGCCCGGCAATATCATTGAATGTAACGTGCCACCGTATGAGGCTGATTTCAAAATTGATTTATTACAGCCCAGAATCAATGAAGCCATTTGAATTGAGATTATCTGATAATGTTTCATGATCGTAACGAAGCAGCTATGCTGCTGGCGGAGCAACTTAAGGGCTATAAGGGTAAAAGCCCTTTGATTCTGGCTATTCCCCGTGGTTCAGTGCCAATGGTTAAAATAATTGCCGATCAGCTGGATGGTGAGTTTGATGTGGTGCTGGTGCGTAAACTACGTGCGCCTGATTATCCGGAATTAGCTATTGGCTCAATTGATGAAAGCGGCTGGACTTATATTGCTGATCATGCCGCATCTGTCGGCGCTGATAGTGAATATATTGAGGCTGAAAGGCATCAGCAGATGACAACGATCAAACAGCGTCGCGCCCAATATACTCCGGTGCGCTCTCCGATAGATCCTGCCGGAAGTGTTGTCATTGTCATTGATGATGGACTCGCCACTGGCGCTACCATGATTTCTGCATTGCATGGCTTACGCAGCAGAAAACCTGCCAGATTGATATGTGCCATACCGGTTTCACCGCCGGAAACGCTCAGAAAAATTCAGCCATTGGCCGATCAGGTCGTATGTCTGGATACCCCGGATAACTTCAGGGCAGTGGGGCAGTTTTATGTTAATTTTCCACAAGTGGAAGATGAAGAGGTGATAAAGGTTTTGCATAAATAGCATTGTTGATTTGGTCCGATTTATTTGTGACGAAGTCTGTCGTACTGGTTCATAGTAAAGTCATTGTGTACCCGTAAAGGGCATCCCCATCAAACTAAGCTACTAAAGTAGCAAGTTTGGTCTGAAGGAGAGAGTCAATGCGGCAATCCAGTTTTTGATTTTAATTTACGGTACTTGTAATCAATGGATCGCCCCCGCCATGCGTGCAGCGTGTTGGGCCTAACCCAGAATTATTAAGACTGAAGCAATAGAAATGTCCATTAATATCTTATTTCATCATATATTGTTTGAACCAATCGCTGGCAAGACTGGCAACTGTTTCCAGCGCTCCAGGTTCTTCAAATAGGTGGGTCGCGTTGGGAATGATAGTAATATGTTTGGTGCAGTGCATTTGGCTATAGGCTTCCTGGTTCAATTCGATCACGATGTCGTCAAGACCGCCTATCAGTAATAATGTTGGAGAGACTACCATGCTTAAATCATCTGCTCCTGCCAAGTCTGGTCGACCGCCACGTGAAACGACTGCGCTGATTTTGTTGCCGAGCACTGCAGCTGCTTGCAATGCTGCAGCGGCACCAGTGCTAGCACCAAAGTAAGCAATCGGCAGGTATCGAGTCTGTTGTTCAGTCTGAAGCCAATACGTTGCTGCTAATAAACGCCGGGTGAGTAAAGGGATATCAAAGCGGGCTTTGTAGTCCATATCTTCATCTTGCGTCAGCAGATCAAGCAACAATGTGCCGATGCCGCCTGAATGCAAAATTCTTGCTACATAATTATTACGCGGGCTATGCCGGCTACTACCGCTACCATGTGCAAAAATGACTATTCCTCTGGCATGTTCCGGTAGTTCCAGCAACCCTTCAATACGCACACTGTCTGCAGTAATATGAACGAGCTTTTCAAAGGCTTGTGACATAAAGCACCTTCATTCTAGGCATAGGCGCCAATAATAATTGGAATACGTCTTCTGCCAAAATGTTCCGCTACCGGATCAAAGCGTCCGGCGATAGGGGTTTTGCAATCCGGGCAGCATCCATCTGAGGTCAAACGATATTGATGTATCTGATACCAGTCGCGCACAATAAGCGGCGCCTTGCAATCCGGGCAAAACGTCGTGTCGCCCTTTAGGTTGTGCACATTGCCGGTATAAACATAATGCAGTCTTTCGCGCATGCCGATTTCGCATGCACGCACCAAAGTTGCCTTCGGCGTGGATGGAATATCAGGCATTTTGTAATCAGGGTGGAAAGCAGAAAAATGCAGCGGAACGTCAGCGCCTAACTCTTTTTTAATCCATTGACACATTGCAGTAATCTCTTCGTCGGAATCATTTTTACCGGGAATCAGCAATGTGGTAATCTCAAACCACACATCGGTTTCATGTTTAAGGTAGGTCAGCGTGTCCAGTACCGGCTGCAACTGAGAACCGGTAAGTTTGCAGTAAAAATCTTCGGTAAAAGCTTTAAGGTCTACATTAGCCGCATCCATTTTTGTGTAAAAGTCACGCCTTGGAATCTCGTGCATATAACCGGCGGTGACAGCAACAGTTTTAATGCCGCGCTCGTGACAAGCATCAGCGACATCCATGGCATACTCAGCAAAAATGACAGGGTCGTTGTAGGTAAATGCTACGCTCTTGCAATGATGTTCTGCCGCAGCGGTAGCTATAGCAATGGGTGACGCCTGATCCATCAATTGATCCATATTTTTCGATTTACTGATATCCCAGTTCTGGCAGAATTTACATGCCAGATTGCAGCCGGCCGTGCCAAAAGACAATACACTGCTACCGGGGTAAAAATGGTTGAGTGGTTTTTTCTCTATGGGGTCTATGCAGAAACCGGATGAGCGGCCATAGGTGGTCAGTATCATCTGATCACCTTCACGCATGCGCACAAAACACGCGCCGCGCTGCCCCTCATGCAGTTTGCAGTCCCTGGGGCAAAGGTCGCATTGCATGCGGCCATCATTCAGCATATGCCAGTATCGTGCGAGATAGTGTGCGTTATCAATCATGATGCCAAGCTCTCAGTGTTGCTATTGCGTTCTGCTTGCAGGTCTTTTTCTTTGAATTTTGTGACCGTATAACGATATAGCTCAACGTCATCGTGCCAAAACTCCGGATGTAGCCCCGCTTTATGTTTGAGGTGCGCCATAAATGTTTTTGCGTCAGTTAATTGCTCCCACACCTGCGGCAAGAACGTGCTACGGAAATGGCCATACTTGAATACAACCCCGTCAATCTGCGGCTGTAACTGCGCCAGAGCGTCAGCTTCATCTTTAAAATAAATCGGCTGCTGGGGTGACAGCAGCGAAATTTCTATCTCTGTCGTATCAAGCTCGGCGATAGTCAGCGGCAAGAATCTGGGGTCGCGAAAAGCCGCAGCATAAGCATTGGCTTTTACATCAAGCAGCAGTGGTCGGTGTGCCTCAAGAGAGCCAATGCAGCCACGCAAATGCTGGTTCATGGTTAAGGTCACAAAGCTGGCACCTTTGTCATGCAGCCATGGTTGATTTTCGTCTACAGCTTGACTTTTCCTGCCCAAGGCATCATAAATGACAGCGCGGGCAATTGGCAGCAATACCTTGCCTTTGTGCTCGTGCGCAATTATTTTTTCAGCAGGCAATTTTTTAGCATGTTTGGTATGGCTTGTTATTTCAGGCATTGGCGGTATCCTCCGTAAACGCAAAAGCGGCAAAACCAACCACACGATTTTTATCGCCAGCGGTATCCCCTGAGTTACATAAGTCCAGTAATGTCGGATGTAAATGGTGTTTTTTTGCGGCCAGAATCAGGCCATTGACCGGCGTCCCACCGCAAGCCTGGTGGTGTGTTAAGGCTCCCTGCATGTTGAGTATGTTGTTTACTGTAGATTTGTCTACCTCATTTGCAACTGAGTAGGGCAGGAAATGGGACAGGTCTGAACTCACTACGATAATGGTCTCCGGGCCGCCCCATAGCGCTTCAATCACTTCAGCCACTTCCTCTGCAGTAGCGTCACCAACTGCGAACGGCACTAGTTTAAAATCATCAAGTACTGATTGTAGAAACGGCAGCTGAACCTCGAGTGAATGTTCCTGTGCATGCGCTGGATAGCTGACTACTACCTGCTTCATTTGGTCGACTGATGCAATCGCAGTTTTATCCAGTTTGACTTCACCCAGTGGTGTGGTAAATGCATCTACATCCGGCAATGCCAGCCCACGCACCGGAACTCGATGCACCGGTCCAAGCAAGATCACGCGATTGATGATGTTGTGCGAACTGGCGAGTTTGTTATAGGCAATTGCAGCAGTTTGTCCTGAATAGATATAACCGGCATGTGGCACTACAATGGCCTTGGGTGGCGCTGAAGGCATATCAAGGGTTATTGGCGACTGATTATTCCCAGTAGCCTGTTTGAGTAATTGATGAATATTGTCAGCCAGTGTCTGGCGATGCCCTGAATAAAAGCTACCGGCCACGGCGGCAGGACGTGTAGTATGCATTCAGCCCTCCATTAAGCTTAAGAAATGCATTAGCGAAACAGCTTTTATAATTAAACCAACGCATGGTTAAACCAGTGCATAGTCAAACCAGCGTATGCTTAAACATCAGTTTCGAAATTCAAAGGCTATCTATGGTTACTAATGTAGCAAAAACGGAGATGCGGGATAATCCGCGCGAACACTTATAGGTAGCAGTTAAATTACGGTTGGTTTAATTAAAAACTATTCCAGTAATCGACCTTCATTGGCGATCCTTGCTAGATCAAGCAAGTTGGTAGCGCCGATTTTATGCATGATTTTTGATTTATGAATTTCTACGGTGCGGTGGCTGATACCCAGGCGCCGTGCAATTTCTTTATTAGGAGCGCCAGCCACTGCGAGCGCCATCACTTCACGCTCACGGTCGGTTAAATCTGCCAGTTTAGATTTTGCATCCTGACCGTTGGCCAGTTGGGTAATGAGTCGCTGACTTTCTAAAATTGCCGATCTTACCGATAACAGCAGATTCTCACGTGTAACAGGTTTAGTTAGAAAATCAACAGCACCGGCTTTTACGGCCTTAACACTTAGTGGAATATCTCCGTGGCCGGTGAGAAAGATGATCGGTAACTTAATATTACGCCGGTTCAGTTCCTGTTGCAGCTGCATGCCATCCATCCCCGGCATGCGTATGTCGAGTATGGCGCAGCCGTATGCGTTTTTGCAACAGGCATTCAGAAAATCCTCACCATTGCTGTAAGTGCCTACTTTGATTCCTTCCTGCTCAATCATAAGCATGAGAGAGTCTCTTACGGCACAGTCATCATCAACAATAAAAACCTTGGCTTCTGAAATAGTCATATTGATTTCTTCACAATGTGAATAGCGCTTGATATGGATTATAGCGTCGGTTTTTAAAATTGTGTCATGCTATGTGTATTTGTTAATTTTAATTATCTCAATATCACTGAATAATAAGTGCAATTAGCTAGGTGCTTGCATAAGGTTTATTCGTTAGAATATTCAGATAGGCATGCTATTTGCAATATTAATTTGAATAAACATACTGCTAAGCAGATAATGAACTCAGAAGATAATAAATAGAAGGCAGGATGGATGAGTATTGAAGGCTTAGACCAATTAAAAGATGATGGCGTGGCTGACTCTCTATTAGATAGTCTGGCGTTAATTTGTCGCCTCTATGGTGTGGCAACGTCAAAAGATGCGTTGGTGTCTGGGTTGCCGTTGCGTGACGGCAAGATGACACCGGAACTGCTGAAGCGATCAGCAGACCGTGTCAATCTGGCGGTCACTACTTTAAAAAAACCGCTCAATGAAATCAGACGTGAATTCCTGCCGGCTATTCTGCTGCTTAAAGATGAACAAGCCTGTGTTGTCACTAAACTAGATCCTGCAAATAACCAGGCGGGTGTGATCTATCCAGAGCTCGGTGAAGCTGAGCTGATGGTTCCGCTGAGCGAGCTGACTGAGCAAAGTCTGGGCTATCTCATTGTTGCTAAACTGAAATATGTGTTTGACCAGCGCGCACCCAGCGTTGGAAAAGTGCGGCTTCAGCATTGGTTCTGGGGTTCTCTGGCAGAAAATAGCCGCATTTATCGTGACATTATGGTTGCAGCTTTTGTCGTGAATATGTTCGCGTTGGCAATGCCGCTTTTTACCATGAATGTTTATGACCGGGTTTTGCCAAACCGCGCTACAGAAACTTTGTGGGTGATGGCGGTCGGTATCGCGCTGATTGTCATCGGCGATTTAGTGCTGCGCACCATGCGCGCTTATTTTCTTGATTGGGCCAGTACCCGGATTGATGTAAAACTTACCCGACGCATTATGGAGCATGTATTGGGTATCCGTATGGAACAGCGCCCTAATTCAGTCGGCTCATTTGCTAATAACCTGCGCTCTTTTGAGACTGTCCGTGATTTCATCACATCTGCCACAATTACGACATTTATCGACATCCCATTCGGTCTGATCTTTGTCGGCGTGATTGCCTGGATTGCCTGGCCGATGATTATTCCAGTGCTGCTGGGTGCCATAGTCATTTTAATCTATTCATTCAGCGTGCAGACCAAAATGCATGATTTGTCAGAAACCATGTACCGCGCCAGCGCAATTCGCAATGCAACATTGATTGAAAGTCTGGTTGGGCTCGAAACGGTCAAAGCACTGGGCATTGAAGGGCAAATGCAGCGCAAGTGGGAACATAGTTCACATTTTCTGACTGAAGTCAGCAGTAAATTACGTTTGCTGACTACTTCTATTAACAATGGCGCAACCAGCATACAGCAGTTGATTACCGTGGCGATTGTAGTTCTGGGCGTTTATCTGGTGATTAACGGTGAGCTCACCATGGGAGGTTTGATTGCATGCTCCATGCTGGCTTCACGTGCGCTGGTGCCGGTTGCACAGACAGCTGGTCTGCTGACGCAATATCACAATGCAGCAACGTCTTTAACGTCACTGGATGAGATCATGAGCCGCCCGGTTGAGCGTCCGCTTGATAGCGCATTCTTGTCAAGGCCTGCATTTAACGGAGATATTGAATTCAGGGAAGTTTCATTCCGCTACCCGGGTGCAGAAGAAGATGCATTAACAAAGGTATCTTTCAAGATTAAAGCCGGTGAACATGCAGCGATATTAGGTCGTATGGGTTCCGGTAAAACCACGATTCATAAATTAATACTTGGCTTGTATCAGCCTACTGCGGGTGCGATTCTGATTGACGGCATTGATGCACGCCAGATTGATCCGGCTGAGTTAAGGCGCTGTGTAGGATATGTGCAGCAGGACACACAGCTGTTTTATGGTTCTATGCGCGATAACATCACGATTTCGTCCCCGCATGTGGATGACTCCACAGTGTTGGCAGCAGCGCATGTCGGCGGTATTGATGAATTCGTGAACGCACATCCCAAAGGCTTTGATATGCTGATCGGTGAACGTGGCGAGACATTGTCCGGCGGACAGAAACAGGGCGTTGGTATTGCCCGTGCCTTTATTTCAAAACCCGCAATACTGTTATTGGATGAGCCAACCAGTGCGATGGATCATTCCGGAGAGGAGGCAATCAAGCGCAGATTGATTGAAGCGACTAAAAATAAAACGCTGGTGCTGATTTCGCACCGGTCGTCTTTGTACGATTTGGTGAATAGAATTATTGTGATTGATTCCGGCAGAATTGTTGCTGACGGCCCTAAAGATCAAGTAACTGATGCTTTGAGAAACGGCAAGATAGGTAAGGCGCTATGAGTGAGAAGTTGTTTGACAAGCTAGGAACCCTGAATCGTGTTCTGAAGAGCCAGACTTGGCTTACTAAGCCTATTTACTATTTTATTGATCGTACTGTACCTACTGAAACCAGAGAAGATTTGCATTGGCAGGATGAAGCAGATCTGGCGATACTGGAACAAACACCGGTGAAAGCCAAGCTGCTGCTGTATGCAATTGCGATTGTGTTGGTAGCACTGATACTGTGGGCATCGTTTGCCAAGGTGGATGAAGTGACAAGGGGCGAAGGGCGGGTAATTCCATCCAAGCAAGTGCAGGTGATTCAGTCGCTGGATGGCGGTATTGTTTCCGAGATTTTAGTGCACGAAGGCCAGACAGTGACTGTTGGTAGTCCACTGATCCGTATTGATGAAACCCGTGCTGTTTCTTCTTTGCGGGAAAATCAGGCACAGTATCTGGCATTCTTGGCCAAGCAGTCCAGACTCAGGTCTCTGGCAGAAGATAAACCTTTTACCCCACCTCCCGAGGTGCGTAATGAAGCGCCGGAAGTTTATGATCAGGAATATGCTTTATACCTTTCCAGTCAGGAAGAGTTAGCATCAGCCATTGAAATTGCACGCAACCAGATGGTGCAGCGTGAGAAGGAATTGCTGGAAGTTCAGTATAAAAAAGAAATTGCAGAAAAAAATTATGAATCTGCTAACAAGGAACTGGCGGCAAATAAACCTTTATTAGCCAGCGGTGCTGTGTCAGAAATCGACATTCTGAAACTGGAGCGTGAGGCTACCAGAGCCAGAGGGGATATTGATCAGTCACGCGCACAGATCGGTAGGATTCAAAGTGCTATCGGCGAGGCGCGTCGTAAAATCAGTGAGGTAGAGCAGAACTTTAAAAGTAAAGTGCGTACCGAGCTGAACGATGTGACCGCGCGTTTGAACAGCCTGTCAGAAGTCAGTGTTTCGCTACAGGATAAAGTGAACCAAACTACATTGAAATCACCGGTAAACGGTAAAGTCAGCCGCTTGTTTTTTAATACGGTTGGCGGTGTGATTCAGCCCGGAAAAGAAGTGCTGGAGGTTGTACCTACAGATGATGCGCTGATTCTGGAAACCAAGATTCAGATCAAGGATATTGCTTTCATTCGTGTGTTGCAGCCAGCAGTCGTCAAGTTAACGGCTTATGATTACAGCATTTATGGTGCCTTGGATGCAGTGGTTGAGAATATTGCAGCAGACTCTATCGTGGATGAAGAGGGGAATGCCTATTATCTGGTGAGAGTGCGTACACTGAAGTCCAGTCTTGGTAAGGATTTGCCGATTATTCCCGGTATGGTGGCCCAAGTTGATATTATGACCGGTAAAAAAACGATCCTTTCTTATTTGCTAAAACCGGTATTAAAAGCGAAGTCATACGCTTTCAGTGAGAGATAAATGCAGGATATATTTGTTAGTACATTGCCGAAGCTTATTAGCGGTTGGGCAGAAGCTTTTCCAGATGCATTATTAGTTAAAGATGTTCTAGAAGTCAGTTCCAATTTAGAGATTGTTGCCAGCTATAGCGCAGCTTTGATATTCTGGTTGCACATCAATAATAGCCAAAAAGATTTGCTACCTGCGGCAATTGCAAAACTGTTGCAAAGTTACCCGGACGCAAAAGTCGTAGTGCTGGCAAACACGCCCAGTCATGCTGAGACATTGCAGGCTTTAAGTGCAGGTGCCATGGGTTATGCACACGCTTATTCAGGACCGGAGATGCTTAAGGAAATCCGCACTGTCATTAACCATGGCGGCATATGGCTTGGGCAGCAGCTTTTAAAACGGCTGATTGAGACATCAGTAAAATTGACAGGCAACCGATCTGAACTGGTTGAGGAGTTGCTAGGTCGTTTAACCAGCCGCGAAAAAGAAGTCGCTATTGAAGCCTCTAAAGGGTTAAGCAATAAAGAAATTGCACGTGCACTAGATATTACTGAGCGTACAGTTAAGGCGCATCTGGCAAAAAGTTTTGAGCGCCTCGGCGTGAAAGACCGGCTGCAATTGGCACTGATGCTAAATAAAAAATAAAGCCGGATTTATAACAAAGCCTGATCTATAAGTTCGGGCTTTGTTTTTTTAAGGGTATAAGCCTATGCCTAGCTTTTAGTTGCTCTTTAAATCCTGATACCCGGCCCAGTCATGCCGTCTATGCCGATTTGTTTTAATACGTCTATTTCATTCTCGGTATGTACGCCCTCGGCAATGGCAATGACGCCAATAGAGTGTGCAATCATACACAGGCCGCGCAGCAAGGTTTTATTTGCTTCGCTACCATCAATGTCGCGAATGACTGAAGCGTCAATCTTGATGTAATGTAGTCCAATATCATGCAGCTCGCCCAAGCGTGAAATGCGGGTGCTGACGTGTTCAATACCGATTTTACAGCCAAGGCTTCTGGTCTGTTTGCAAAAATGATGAAATTCAAACAGGTGATCAAAAGCATCTTGTTCCGGTATTTCAAAATACAGCTTATCGGCAACATGCGGTTGAGCAATAATAGTGCTGACTATTTTTTCTATAAAAGATGGATTGCACATAGCACTAGCTGATACATTCAGGCCAATTGCCGGGGCACCATTATTAATCGAGTTAACAGCCGTTTCAAATACCAGTTCATCCAGACGTGCCATCAGATTAAGCCGTGTTGCCCAGGTAATAAACTCGCCAGCGCAGAACCACTTGCCATCAGGTTTGAGTTGTAAACGTACCGGTGATTCAAAGTGCATTAAATCACCTGACTGGTTGATCACAGGATAGCTTTCGAGTTTGATTCTCTTGTTATCCAGCGCTGATGTTAGTAAGTTTAACCATTCATTTTCCTGACTATCCTGATATTGATCCAGATCACTCGGGTTGATTACATGCAACGTATTGCTTTGTTCTGTGCCAATTTGATCCAGAAGTTTGTTACTGAGTGCGACCATTTTTCTGGCACTGTCTGTATTTGTAACGCGGGTTACAACATGAGCAAAGTTAACGGTGATTGATTTGTCCGTGGTAACGCTGATTTTTTCCAGCAGTTTTTTAATTTGATTGCCAAATGAGTAGTTGTCTACCGGTTTGTTTGAAAAGATAGCAAAATCGGTGCCATTTAGCCTGCCGACTGATAATCCTGCTTGCTTGTCACATGTATTTTTTAGTGTATCGCCAATCACTTTTAGTATTGTGTTTGTTTCTTGGTAGCCAAGTTTTTGGTCAATTGCAGCCAGATTGGTTAGTCTGGAAACAATTAAAGCCCCTTCATGAAAATATTCTTCGTGACTTATGTTCGCATCCAGGTTTTTAGTAAAATAATCCTGATTCATAAGACCGGTAATATGGTCATAATTGTTTTCCAGGCGTAATTGATCCAATCGCGCAGATTCTTCACTTACAGTCTTTTTAACACGGCTGGAGAGCGTATTCATTGCATTCACAACGGCTTTAAATTCTTTGGTTTTAGGCACGCTGATTGTAATGAAACGATTTTCGCCTATTGACTCAGCTTGGTATACAACGTCATTAAGCGGTTTTAATATTTTCTTCAGAATTTCGCCACAAGCAAGCCCTCCAATAAATCCTATTAACAACACCCAAAGTGCGCTTAGTATTGTGATGTCCCACAGTTTGTCGTAAGTGAAATTTGAGTCGCTTTCTATTTTTAACGTGCCATATTGAGACCATCCATCCTGAATATCAGCTACACCAGGCCGCAACTGTAGCGGGATGAGTTTAACAAACCAATCCGGCGCTTTGGTTACACTCGTATTGTTAATGCGCTCACTAATGACTTTCCCGCTAGGATCTACTAAACCTATATAACGATAATGGCCGGTATCAAATTGTGCAGAAAGCAATAGATTCAGTGCGACAGGGTTTTTTTCCAGCTGTGTGATTGATAAGGCGAGCGTATTGGCATTGTCATCATTTTTTGCCTGTAATTGCTGCTCGAAATAATGTTTGCTGGCTACCGTGTTCAAAATAAATGCCCCGGCAAACGCCAGCGACAAAATAATGATAATTGCTAACCATAACTGTTTAATTAAAGACATATTGATTCCTAACCTTCATTTATTCTAATCCATCCATTTGCATCCTCAACAGCACGTCGCGCCATCTTGAGAGGTGTGACTGTGCATCGCCTTTCGGACTTGCACTGTTGCCGACCCATAGGCCTTTGTCGTTAAAGCTGAAAATAGGGGATAAGTCTTTCCTGACAGAAGCAGGGTAAATCTCTGTGACCAGGCTATCCAGAATAAGCGGCTCTGCCTGCGGTGTAGCGTAATAGCTTAATACCATGTGCGCTCTTGCTGATCTTTGTCCGTTATTGTTAATTATGGCTTTAACATAAGTAAGTCTGAGCTTGTTGTTAGAAATATTTACTGCTTTTAGAAACATATATTTAGCGATGCTGAAATCTTCACAGTCTCCAGCCTGGCGTCCTATAGACTCAAGTGGAGTAGACCAGTAATCAGACTTGCCCCATATATTAATATCGTCGCCAAAAGTGATTTTGTTATTGAAGAAATCGTTTATTTTTTTGAGTTTTTCAGCATCTGGTGCAGTTTTCAGTTGGGAGACTAATTGCTGCAGTTCTTGAACGTCTTTTTGTGCCTCCTCGCCGTATTGCTGTCTGGCAAGCGTGCTTAATTTGTCAAAGTCATAACCTGCCGCAAAAATATAAGAAAAACAAAACAGCATCAACATCATTAATAGCGTAATGCTGAATATGCGTCTCGAAATATTTGAATTTATTTTAAAACCCGTAGGCACTCATGCTCCATAGATGCAATGCGGATATCATTAAATTTAATAGTAACTTTTTGATTGCTGAATGACTTTAAAAGTTATTAAGGTATGACTTTTGTGATTAATTGTTATTCAAAACTATCACGTGCTTATCAATAAAAACTATCGTTTTCCAATATCTTACCTGTATTGGCCATCAGTACAATATATTCGTTTACAAATAACAGGTTTAATGGCATTGAAGTAAAAAAGTATGATTAAAAAACTAAGAGAGTCGGGATACGAAAAATGGCATTAATCGGACGAGTGGTTGGAATGACAGGCACAGCTTCATTGATTTTAGGCAATGGAGAAAAGCGAGATTTGCAACTTGGAGATAGCATCCAGACCGGCGACACCATCCAGACCCCGCGCGGGGTAGAGGTTGATCTACAGCTTGCCAATGGGCGAATCATCCATATCAGCGCTGAACAATTAGTCGCCTTTACTGAAGACCTGTCAAACGTATTCGTTCCCGACGGACTCGATAGTTCAATTGACCTTGCCACAATTGATACTGTAATTAAAGCCATTGAAGATGGCAAAGACATCAATGCAGTATTAGAAGAAACTGCCGCTGGTGTATCTGGCCAATCGAATGCTTATGGTTTTGGTTTTGTTGATTTGGTTAGAATTAACGCTGAGTTAGGTGGTTCTGGGTTTACTTTTGATTCTAATGCGGCGGATGTTCAAGAATTTACATCAAGTAACCTAACTGGTGAGGTTGTTCCTGTGTTAGATAACACCGCGCCAACAACCACACCGGTTATATTGGCAGCAATTGATGAAGACAACGGAACAATCACTATTACTTCGGCACAGTTGCTGGCAAATGCTAGTGATGCCGATGGTCCAAGCCCGCTCAGCGTTACTAATCTAGTAGCCTCCAGTGGTACTCTCACAGATAACGGTGATGGCACCTGGAACTTTACCCCGGATGCAAATGACGATAGCGAAGTCAGCTTTAGTTACGATATTACTGATGGTTTAGCAACAACGATTGGTAGTACTAGCCTTGACTTGATTCCGGTGAACGACGCACCGATCCTCAACCTGACTGCCGTCAGCGGCATCTCAGAAAACGGCGCCGCCAGCGGCACCGTGGTTGGCAACTTCACGGCCAGCG
>Ga0207972_100177_pt1 | contig 19969 bp, 17 predicted proteins | sample LakWasMe75_LOW10_2_FD_183903 | JGI IMG/M metagenome (GOLD analysis project Ga0207972, IMG submission 183903) | Freshwater sediment methanotrophic microbial communities from Lake Washington under simulated oxygen tension - Sediment Metagenome... | ecosystem: Environmental > Aquatic > Freshwater >...
ATCAAAAATCTACACGCTTCTAAAAATTTTGGCTGGGGAAGAAGGATTCGAACCTTCGCATGCCGGAATCAAAATCCGGTGCCTTAACCAGCTTGGCGACTCCCCAATATTTAATCAGCCTTATCATTAAACTAAAAGTCTAATAATGGGTGCTGATTTAACCCTTTTGCAACAAATCCGCGAACGGATTCTGGTTTTGCGCTATATATTTTGTTAGCAATCTCTTCGTTAGCCACTTCTAAAAAAACCGAAGCGCCAGAGCCGCTCATTCTAGCATCACCGTATTGTTTAAGCCAGCTTAGACAATCAGAAACTTTAGGATAAAGACTGCAAACTACTTTCTCAAGGCTGTTTGTGAATTCAGATTTGATGTTTCCACCGGCTGAATCAGTAGCGCTTAATTGTGCTACCCTCGAAAAGGTCGACATTATCTGGGGATTCGAGTCCTTTGTCAATTGCTTATTTGCAAAAATTTCTGCGGTTGACACATGTACATCGGGTGTCAGTACGACGTAGTAGGCATCCCGCAGATCAATAGCTTGCAGCTGCTCGCCAACGCCTTCTGCCCAGGCATTTGTTCCGTAAATAAAAAATGGTACGTCTGCACCAAGTTTGAGCCCTAAATCCAGTAATTCTTTGCGGCTAAGGTTCAGTTGCCACAGGCGATTCAAAGCCAGCAATACTGTGGCTGCATCTGAGCTGCCGCCGCCAAGGCCGCCACCCATCGGGATATTCTTTTCGACCAATATTTCTACACCGCGTGTACAGCCGGTATGCTGCTGCAATAGTCTTGCAGCGCGAATACACAGGTCATTATCCTCAGGCACGCCCGGAACGTCATTGGTGCGTTTTATTTCTCTGTGATTGCTGGGTTTTAAATAAATGGTGTCGTAATAATCCAGCAGGCGAAACACAGTTTGCAGCAGGTGATAGCCATCGGCGCGCTGGCCAACAATGTGCAAAAACAGATTGATTTTTGCCGGAGCTAAAAATGGTTGAAAATCTTGCATGAGTGATGTTGCACAGTCTGGATCTGGAAATTTTTAGAATGCTTATTTTAAAGCGATATCGATTAAAACGATATTGATTCAGGTAATTTTACTGTTCGAGGTTATTCCACTTCTCTACCAGCAACTTCAAATTTAATTGATCGCTTTTGAGAAAAATTTTACCAGGCAACATATAGGCACCCTGTTGTTGGTAGTTGTCGTACTCTATTTTCCAGCCATCCTGCTCAAGGTTGGTGAGTAGTCCTTGCTCGTTCCAGTTGCTGCTTTGAATCGGGCTTTGTGTTGGCCGGCCGATAGACCAGTCGGCAAGGCCTGTCAGCGGTAGTTTCCAGCCCAAAGTTTGCTGCGTGAGTGTTTCAGCATCTACTGCCGAAAAGCTATTTCCGCCAGAGTCTTTGAGCACAACCTGATCAGCTGTTTTTGTAATGCTGGCTACCTGGCTTCCCAGTGGTGAATACAGGCTGATGTCGTCCTCAGTGCTGCGGTGTTGCCATTGCAGGCCACCAGAAAACCCTTTGTTATTGGTTTGCACCCCAATTCTGCCCTGTACAGAGAACTGCTTGATAGTCGAAAGTTGTTGCAAATGCTGCGTTCTGAGGTTTAGCACGGCAGTGCTGGGTTCTGTTTTGTTTGCGGGCACGCTGACGCAGCCCGCAAATACTGACAACACCCCTAGCAAAAATAGCGCACGTATTGCCGACACGGGTTGCACAATCCTTTGCGGCAGTCTATCAACGGTATTCACAAATATGGTCTATAAAATCAGGATTTGAATTTATTGGCAGTTGTGATCAATACTTCGTTATCCGGATGAACACTTATCGCATCGTTCCATATTTTTTTTGCCTGCTCGTGTTGACCCTTATGCCAGAGTACTTCGCCTAAGTGTGCGGCGATCTCCGGGTCTGGATTAATGTTGTAGGCTTCCTGTAGATATTGAATGGCTTTATCCAGGTTACCTTTTCTGAAGTGTGCCCAGCCCAGACTGTCCAACATATAGTGGTCATTGGGCGATAGTTCCAGCGCTTTTTCAATCAGCTTGATTGCCTCATTCAGTTTGATATTGCGATCCGCATAGGAGTAGCCTAGCGCATTGTAAGCCGCAGCAAAATCAGGTTTTTCGGCAATGGCTCTGCGCAGTTCAGACTCCATGAGGTCAAATTTCTTGATGCGTTCCGCGGCCAGTGCGTAGTCGTACACTAACTCCGGAGTGTTTGGCAGGTTTTTAACGGCTTTCTCCAGCAGGTCGAATGCCTCCTGATCGCGCTTGGCTCTCACCAGAATAGATGCTTGTGCTTGAATAACGATAATTTGCTGTTCGGTATTCAGGTCGGCTAGCTCGTCTAATATTTCAATCGCTTTATCAGCTGATTGTGTGCGTGCAACCAGATTGGCTAAGCTGAGTTGCGCTTCAAGATAACGTGGACCTAGCGCGATTTTTTTATACCAGTCGGCAGCGGACTGGTTCTGATCGAGTTTTTCTGAGGTCTGACCCATGTACAGATACAATTGATCTGCATCTTTAAAATCCATTGCCAATGCTTGCTGGAAATAGTTTTGTGCAGAAATGTAATCAGCTGACTGGTAAGAGAGTAACCCTATAATTGCAGTGACATCGGCAGTGTTTTTGGGTGAGCTGTTTTTAGATTGCTCAATAATCAGTGGGTACTCTTTCTTGGCAGCTTCAAATTGCTTCTGGTTTACCAGCAGTTTGGCCATGTTAATACGGACTTCATTGGATTTGGGGTGCGACTTTAAGAACTCATAATAGTAGTCAATCGCAGCCTGTGGAGATTTACGATACAGAATCTGTCCTTTCAGCAGGGCAGCAACATCCCAGCCGGCGTGTAGCGTTCCAGCTTTATTAATGGCCGTTAATGCGATGTCATCTTTATTTGCTATCCATGCTGACTGGGCAATAGCAAATTGCGCTTCGGCGGAATTCGGGTAGGGCTGAGCCAGAAACTGCACCAGTTCAAGCACCGCGGCTTTATCGGGACTTCTGTTCAGTAGCGTGTTCAAATATAAAAAACCACTGGCGCGCGATTCTTCTTTTGATAACAGTTTTGATAGGTAAGGTCTTGTTTCATCAAGCTTGCCAGTTGCAATCAGCATTTCCGTCATGGCCTGCTGTGCTTCTGTCGAGTCAGGGTCAAGTTCTGCCCAGAGTTGGATTGCAGGCACTGCAAGGTTGGAGATATTGCCGTAAGCCGCTATTTTTGCGGCGCGTTCTGCCAGACGCGCGTCCCTTTCTGTTCTTGCCAGATCATAAAAAATTGCGCCAGATGTGCCGATATCTCCGCGCTGGCCGGCTATTTCACCTACCAAGTATCTGTAAATGAACTCTGGCTTTAATGCAGAATCTTTATCACCTTCAGCCAGTGAGTCGCTGTGTGCTGCAATTGTCATCGCATCATTATTGAGATGTTTGTTAGCCGCGCAGCCGCTAAGCCCAAGTATGCCTGCTGATAAAAGCATCCATAGCATCGGAGCTAGCAGCAGGGAGCTTTTTTTGATTGATACACTTGCTGGTTGGGTTTTGATCGTTGGACGCATAAGGTAGCTTTGATAGGTTAGTTATTGTTAGTATTATGAGGTCGATTTTTACAGTTGCAATGGTCTATATTTATATTAAAGATTCAAAAGTTTATTTTAAAGCTGCGGTGTTAAAGCATGACAAAACAAGACTACCAACTTTAACAGCACTATTATTTAGAAATATCTACATACGCTGTATGATGCGCTGGTACTTCTTAGTCCGTGACAGCGGTCGCAAGTTCCTACATAATTATGCGTTGACTATAACGCAAGTCGCGCGAAGTTTCCAATAGGCTTTATTTTGGCTTATAAACTTGCTTTATATGTAATGGTAAGTTTTCTGATTGAGTTGTAACTATATTTAGTATTTAAACGAATGTTTCAAAATTGAGTAGCTATGAATAATTTTACAGTAGAGGCAATCGAACTTACTCGTCTTTATGGCGGCAGAGAAGCGGTAAGTAATGTAAGTTTTACCTTGAGCAAGGGTGAAGTTCTTGGTTTTCTGGGCCCTAACGGTGCCGGTAAATCAACCACCATGAAAATGCTTACAGGTAATCTGGCACCGAGTAATGGCAGCGTAAAAATCTGCGGGATTGATATCATGGAGAATCCTAAAGAAGCGAAAGCGCTGATCGGATATCTGCCGGAAATGCGCCCGTTATACAAAGAGTTGACAGTCGATGAATATCTGACGATGGCTGCGCGTTTGCATCGAGTAAGCAGCAAGTATATTAAAAGTGCGGTTGAAACTGCTAAAGAACGCTGCGGCTTGGGTCATATGAGCAAGCGCCTGATTGAAAACTTATCCAATGGTTATCAGCAGCGGGTAGGCATTGCGCAGGCAATCATTCATCGCCCGATGGTGGTGATTCTGGATGAACCTACAGTTGGCCTGGACCCGATTCAAATCCGAGATATCCGCGCATTGATCCGCGAAGTCGGCGGCGAGCATAGCGTGATTATCTCAACCCACATTCTGCCGGAAGTGGAAATGGTATGTGATCAGGTGCAGATTATTGATAAAGGCAGGCTGGTGTTTAACGGCTCTATCGATGTGCTGAAGCGCCAGCGCATTGGCAACAAACTGCTGGTTGGTTTGCATCATGCCCCCAAAGCTGACGAATTACTCAAAATCAACGGTGTATCTGAAGCTGAAATTTTACCTAGCGGTTTGATGCGCGTGCGCTTTGAGGATGGCACTGCTCCAGCAGAGGCGATAGTACAAGCCGCTGTTCAGCAAGGCTGGGGCCTGTATCAAATTGCGCCTGACCAAACCAGCCTGGAAGATGTATTTATGCAGCTGACCTATCAGGAACAATTAATCTCCCCAGAGCAGAGCACTGCTTAATCTCAGGCTAATGATGCAATCGGATATTTAAGGTTTATTTATGATTATCAATGTAGCAAGAAAAGAATTGAAAAGCATGTTTGCCTCGCCTATGGGTTGGGTCATCCTGTCTTTACTCATGTTTGCGTTTGGCACACAGTATCTCAACGCTGTGAATGATTACTTCGCTGTCATGTCAGGCGCAATGCGCCCGGCAGAACGTACCGGCGTAACGCAGTTTGTAGGCCAGTCAGTGTATGGGCTGGCGTCTTTCATCATGCTGTTTGCGGTTCCTTTACTGTCTATGCGCTTGATTTCGGAAGAGCGTCGCAGCCAGACATTGCCATTTTTGTTCAGTGCGCCTATCTCACTGACTGAAATTGTAGTGGGTAAATTTTTAGGCTTGGTTGCTTTTTTAAGCATACTGATTGTATTTATCGGCGCCATGTTGGTCACACTCAATATCTGGTCTGATATTGATTTTGGCTTCTTGCTGGCTAACTCATTAGGCTTGCTGCTCATGGTTGCCGGCTTTTCAGCGCTAGGTATTTATTTTTCAGGTATGACACAGCAACCGGTGATTGCTGCGATTCTTACCTTTATTGCTTTATTCGCGCTTATGATGCTGGATCGTTTTTTTGCAGGAGACCCTAACAATATCCTTGGCAATCTGTCTCTGATGAAGCACTTTCAGTCATTCTCGAATGGCCTGATTGATACTGCCGATATTGCTTATTTCGTTTTATTTGCCGTGACATTTTTAACCCTAACAGTGCGTCGTTTAGATGCTGACCGCTTGCGTGGATAGCCCGTATGTTCTATAAACCACGCGTCTTCTCACTTGTCTTTTATTCCGCAGGAAAACTTTGTTCAGTTGGGCGTATGAATAACTACGCCACGCCTTCACAAACTTTTCCTGCGAAACAAAATCCTACGCGATAATCACGCGTATTTACAAAACATACGAGCTTTGGAATTTTTGCTATGAATATCAATCGTAAATTACGTTTTCAGTTATTAGTACAAAACTGGTTTTTTGTCGTACTGTTTTTAATGCTGGTTGTATTGCTGGGTTATTTTGCCAGTCAGTACCGTGTGGCAAAAGATATTACACAGGCTAACCGCAACATTCTCACGCAAGGTAGTGTGAATGTGCTGAAGCAGATGAAAGCGCCTATCAATATCACGGTATATGCAACTAAAGATGATGCATCCAGCGGTGACGTGTTCCGCAAAGGTATCGTAGACTTTTTTGCACGTTATCAGCGTGAAAAAAAGGATATTCGCTTAACTTTTATCAATCCATCTGAAGAGCCGAAATTAGCGCAGGATGCCGGTGTTAAAACGGATGGTGAAGTGGTGATTGAATACCAGAAACGTGTTGAACATATTGTTCCGCCATTTGCCGAGCAAGAAATCACCAATCTGCTGGTAAGACTTTCACGTACGAATCAGCAAGCGGTGATGTATCTGGATGGTCACGGTGAGCGCAACCTGTTAGGTGTTAAGAATCACGATATCGGCGAATTCGGTAAGCAGCTGGAAGCCAAAGGCTTCAAATTTGCTAACCCGGATTTAACGATTGCACAGGCTGTGCCAAGCAATGGTGCCATGCTCGTGATTGCTGGCCCACAGGTTGATGTAAGTGAAGTGGAAGTTAAAAAGATCAAGGCCTATCTTGAGGCCGGCGGTAATCTGCTATGGTTGCTGGAAGATGACAATCTGCGCGGCTTGCAAGAAGTTGCTGACTACTTGGGTATGCAGGTTTCACCGGGTGTGGTGATGGATATGGCTTCAGCGCAATATGGTGCCGATGCCCGCGTATCTTTTGCTAGCTTGTATGGTGAGCATGCGATTACCAAGAACTTTATGCTGCGTACTTTATTCCCGGAAGCACATGAAGTGACCGCCAAAGGTACTGATGAAAATGGCTGGAAGGTGAGCAATCTGGTTGAAGTTGCACCTAATGGCTGGTTATCTGCAACCAAGCTGGCAAAAGATGCGAAACCGGAGTTTAATGAAGCCAATGACAAGCGCGGTCCAATTAACATAGGTGTGGCTTTAGAGCGCACTTATGGCAAAAAAGGCCAGCGTATCGTGGTAATGGGTAATGCTAACTTCTTATCCAATACTTTCATTACCAATGGTGGCAATTTGGACTTCGGCGTAAATATCGTTAACTGGCTGGCTGGTGATGACAGCCTGATTACGATTCAGCCTATGCCATTGAAAGATATCAATGTTTCGATTCCTGATACCAAAATGGGTGTTGTTACTGCATGGACTGTGTTCCACAGCTTTCAGTACTTTATACCGCTAGGTTTCATGATCGCTGGTTTCGTACTGTGGTGGAAACGTAGAAGAGCCTAAGTTCTTAACAAGTTGTTCAGATGCTAAATGTTAGTTTTATTTGAAGGTGTGGCATGAAAAAAGGTTGGTTACTCAATTTAATTTTACTTGTAGTGGTTGCAGGTCTGGTTTCGTTTTTATATTTACGGCCTAAGAAAGATGCGGTTGAAGAAAATAAATATGAAGTTTCCAGCTATAAACTCGCAGAGTTTAATCAAATTAAAGTAGAGTTCCCTGCAAAAGCTGCTGTGAGTTTTGAAAAAGTCGATGGCTACTGGCACTTGACCGCACCTTATAAAACACGTGCTGATCAACCATCAGTGCAGCGCATTCTGGCAATTATTGCGGCTAACAGCCGTGAAAAAATTGTGACGGATGACGTGGCGAAATTCGGCCTGCATCAACCTTTACTCAAGCTTACTTTGGCCAGAGATAAAGACAATGTTGAAGAGTTTTTATTCGGTACCTATAACCCGCTCACTGATGAGCAATATATCTCGCACAGAAACACTGTTTATTTGGTTGCCAATGATTATGGTGCTGCTGCTTCAACACAGGTGGTTGAACTGATTGATAAAGCGCCGCTGAGTCCGGCAGAAAAAGTAGCCGGTTTTGATTTTGGCCGTTTGGAACAATGGGAAGCGTCCGGATTGAATCTGGACATGGTGGATGGTCAATGGAAAGTTTCGCTTGATAAAGCCAAACCTACGCAAAATGAATTGAATGAGTGGGTGGATTACTCATGGATCCATACCCGCGCTAAATCAGTAGAAATCTATACCCCGGACCGTAAGGTAACGCATCCCTCATTAGAAGTGAAATTGGCTAATGGCAGTAAAGTGCATTTTGACAAGATTCAGGAGTCACCAGACTTGATACTGGGTCGTCCGGATGAAGGCATCATGTACTATTTCCCTTCAGATGAAGGCTTTGTAATGTTGAATCCGCCGATCAATTTGCCTAGTAAATAATTTAAGTTAAAAGGTATTGATTATTAAAAGCCATATTGTCAGAACAGGTATCTGGCAATATGGCTTTTACACTAGATTAAGTTCCTATCTACCATGTCATTCCGTGCTAGACACGGAATCCAGAGTCTTTAAGCCACTGGATACCGACTTTTGTCGGTATGACAATTTTGTGTTTTGGCGTACTGCATCAGATTATTTGATAGAACATCTAAAGTTTTTTTTGCTTATATACTTTTGTAAATGATGTCTCATCTTGATAAACGATTTAAATATAGGTTGCCATGCCAGAACTCCCAGAAGTAGAAACGACCAGACTTGGTCTTGTCCCCTTGGTTAATCAAAAAGTAGCCAATGTGGTCATACGCAACGGCTCGCTGCGCTGGCCTATTCCACAGTCATTACCAGAACTGTTACAGGGGCAAACCCTGCGCGCGCTCACACGACGTGCCAAATACATTCTGGCGCACTTTGATCATGGTGTTGTGCTGCTGCATCTCGGTATGTCTGGCCGTATCTGCCTGTTGGCGCAGGATGAGCCGCCGCAAAAGCATGACCATTTTGATATCTGTTTTACCAGCGGCCAGATACTGCGCCTACGTGATCCGCGTAGGTTCGGCGCTGTGCTGTGGGCTGGTAATAATCCTCAAGAACATATGCTGCTGAAAGTGCTGGGGCCGGAGCCATTGAGTGATGCATTTACCGGGCAATATTTGTATCAGCATATGCGTACTCGTTCGGCAGCCATCAAAACCACGATTATGGATAGTCATCTGGTGGTTGGCGTCGGCAACATCTATGCAAGCGAATCGCTATTCCGTGCGCGTATCCACCCAGAAAAACCTGCCAAAAACTTGACCTTGCCCGAATGTGAGAGGTTGGTCGCTGAGATAAAAAATACGCTTACAGATGCATTGGCAGCTGGCGGTAGCAGTCTGCGTGATTTCTTTGGCGCCGACGGTAACCCCGGTTATTTTCAGCAGCAGTATTTCGTTTACGGGCGCGCCAATGACAAAGGTGGTGAGTCATGCCGCGTATGTGGCGCATCGATCAAAATGATCAGGCAAGGACAGCGCTCAACATTTTATTGTGAAAATTGCCAGCGTTAAAAATTTTTACGGTACGTAAATAGCGTTGTTAGCTTAGCTAAGTAGCGTGGGTAGCCTCCTGCTCACCCGCATATTTGAAGAGTATGTGGTCAATAGTTACCCCCCCAATGACAAATATTTTTTCACTTAACCTCTTAAAAATGGATAATTTTCCCAATTTTTGTTATATTTAGTACATGGCTCCAAATTTATATAACCTTCATCAAGATATGCACCTACACAGATGTCTATTTTACGCTAGGTATTGAGTCAATATGTATAACCATAGTCGGCTCAAAATTGAAAACGCAGTCATTGACGAAGACGTAATTGTCGTAAACCCCAGCTCTCATATGCACGGAAAAATTGGTCAAGTTTGGAAAAATGGGATTTGTGTTGAACTGCAGAAGGTGTCAGTTTCATTTGAAGGTGAAATTTACAACTTCGGCCTCCAGGAGTTAACCCTTGCTTAATCATTATATTATCTCAATCCATTTGAGCAGCTTAGGCAGAGTGTGCTAGTGCATATTATTAGAATAGTGGGTGAGCAAATGTTTGCCCACCCTACAATGACTGAAGATTCTGGAGAAGCTAAAGCTATAAAATCACTCTTTTGACCAAAGAGGCTTAATTGGGTATGTCTGCTGCGAGGGTAAGAATTACATTTCACAGTTATGCTCTGCTCGATGAAGATGATATGAGATTTTAACGAGTTTATGACTAACCAGCGGATCAAGCTGACCGACCATGGTTTCGGTTCAACTAAGGCGATGGATCAAATACATATAATAGATTGATTATTCACATAAGGTGTGGAAATGAAACCTAAGGTATTTATTGGCTCTTCTAGGGAAGGAATTACAATAGCCAACGCTATCCATGCAAATCTAACCTATGAAGCTGAGTGTACTGTGTGGAAGGACGGAGTTTTTCAGCCTTCTTCCTCAACTTTGGTTGATCTTATGCGCATATTGAGGAATTCTGACTTTGCAATTTTTGTATTCAGTCCAGATGATGTATCAATCATGCGTGACAATATGGATCAAGTAGTTAGAGATAACGTTTTATTTGAGCTAGGTCTTTTTATAGGGCGACTTGGTCAGGAGCGCTGTTTTTTTCTTACACCAGACTCTGAAAAAATGCGATTGCCAACTGATCTTTTTGGCGTCAATCCGACACGGTACGAATCTGGACGTAGTGATTCAAATTGGGAAGCTGCGGTTAACCCCGCATGTATGCAAATCCTGCGCGTGGTGAATCAATTGAAGTCTTTTCAGGATGTAATTGACGAAAACGTTGCTACTAATCAGACTACAGCGGTACCCTCTACAGCGCAAAAGAAAGTAGCACCGAAGAACCCTATCCTGACGAAGTCGCCAAAGCTCACATTAGATCCTTATAAAAAATCTTTCCTTCTCAAGGGGGATACCCTTCCGCATAAAAGTCGTTTGATAGCCTTGGGCTACTTGTCTTACAACAAAACATTGGATGGCTGGGTCATTCCTCGATCAAAGGAAGCAACGGCACGTTCAGACCTTGTAGACCTTCTCTGAGGTAATCGAAATTATTTAATTACCTTAAGGTTAATGCGGATGCTGTCTAGCTGCATGTTCATGTAGGTAGCCATGCGGCGCGTTTGGGCTACCACCAATTTTTTGCGGTATCAGTGAGCCGATAATCATGCCTAAAATGCTTACACCTAAACCAATCAGCTGTGGTGGTATCAGACTTTCTTCGCCGATCAATATTTCAATCAATACCCAGGTAGTAATGCCGCCGATAATCGCTGCGAGTGCGCCTTGTGAGGTTGCTCTTTTCCAGAATGCGCCGAAGACTAATGGAACAAAAGCGCCAGCCAGCGTGATTTTGTAGGCTGATTCCACCATGCCAAAAATCGAACGCTCGGAGTTGAGTGCGTAAAGTAAAACAGTGATTCCAAACACAACTAGGCAAATACGCATCACGCGTAAAAAGCCTTTGTCACCTAAATGTGGTATGTAGCCGCGGACTATGTTTTCGGCAAATGTGACGGAGGGGGCAAGTAGTGTGGCAGATGAGCAGCTCATAATTGCGGATAATACTGCGCCAAAAAATATGGCCTGTGCGAAAACCGGCGTGTGTTGCAACACTAATGTGGGCAGTACCTTCTGCGAGTCTTCTATGACCAGTTTGCCAAAAAATGCCGGATCAATCAGGGTGGCGGAATAAGCAATGAACATCGGTACAAAGGTAAAGCAGAAATAAACAGAGGCGCCCAAAATTGAGCCCCAGAGTGCGATTTTCGCACTCTTGGCGGAAGTGATGCGCTGGAATACATCCTGCTGTGGAATTGAGCCCAGCATCATGGTCATCCAGCCGCCCACAAATGTAATCCATACCCAAATGTCTGCACCTTTAGGGAAGAAATCAAGCTTGCCTGCAGCGCGCGCATGCTCAATAACAGGTGCTACGCCACCAGTCATGCCTGAAACAATATTGCCGATGTAGAGCAGACCGCCAATGACGACGATCATCTGCACAAAGTCGAGCACAGCGACCGAGAGCATGCCGCCCAATGTTGTATAGGTTAATACGATCGCAGTCCCTAGTATCATGCCGACGTCTTCACTCACTGCACCATCGGTGATCATGCTGAAAATGAGCCCTAGCGCCTTGATTTGCGCCGCTACCCAGCCCAGATAGGAGATGACGATGGCAATGGTTGTGAGCACCTCTACCGTGCGGTTATAGCGCATACGGTAGAAGTCACCTAAAGTGAGTATGTTGAGTTTATATAGCTGCGTGGAGAAGAAAAAACCGGCAATGATCAGACACATACTGGAGCCGAAAGGGTCGGCGGCTACGCCGTTCAGCCCTTCGGTCACAAAGGTGGCAGAAACACCAAAAACCGCCTCAGCACCAAACCAGGTGGCAAATACCGTTGCCATGACCACGGGCAATGGTAGGTGGCGGCCGGCAACGGCATAGTCCTTGGTATTTTTAACACGCATTGCTGCGAGAAGGCCGATACCAATAGAAATGGCTAAATAAACGATAACAAACCAGATCAGCATTAGTTTAAACCCTTAATATTTTCTTTGTATATTTTCTGTGTGTTGATAGTTTTAAGCAGTTAAATTATAAAATTCCGATAAGTCCGCGCAATTTGAGTTTTTTGTTACATGGGAAATACTGATTCAATCGTCATTGCGAGCGAAGCGCGGCAATCCAGTGCTTTGTTTTAAAAAGAGACTCTGGATTGCCGCGCTTCGCTCGCAATGACAGACGTGACTGTAGATCAAGGTTCCCATCGTTTTTTAACAAGTTCTTTAATATTAATGCATAAAAAAAGTACTTGTCACCATTGCAATTTCAATGGCTGCGAGCGCGATAATCGCTACCACCAAGCGCTTTTGCCATTGTGCCTGTTGCTGCTGTGCTTCAATCAGCTTGTCGATAGAAGCTCTTAGCGGCAAATCCATTTCCGCCTGATTCGTCTGTGTTAAGAACTGGTGCGCTAATCTTGGCATTTCCGGAAGTGCTTTGGCAATATGCGGAATTTCTTTTTTTATCGTTTTAACGATTGCACGCCAGCCGATTTGCTCGCTCATCCAGCTGGTCAGGAATGGCTGTGCGCTTTTCCATAGATCCAGATTTGGATCCAGCTCGCGACCTAAGCCTTCAATGTTTAGCAAGGTTTTTTGCAGCATAATCAGTTGCGGCTGGATGATGACACCAAAGCGACGCGACATCTGAAACAGGCTCAGTAACGTGCGTGCGAACGAAATGTCTTTGAGCGGTTTGTCGAAAATCGGCTCGCAAATAGCACGCACCGCGGTTTCGAGTTCCTCGCGTTTGGTGTCGGCAGGTACCCAGCCGGAATCGATATGCGCCTGTGCCACATCGCGGTAATCACGGTTAAAAAATGCCAGAAAGTTACGTGCCAGATAATATTTGTCGGTATCGTTCAGGGTGCCCATGATGCCGAAATCCAGCGCGATATATTTGCCGTCGTCGGCCACCTGAATGTTGCCCGGGTGCATGTCGGCATGGAAAAAGCCATCGCGGAATACCTGTGTAAAAAATATCTCCACACCTTCTACTGCGAGTTTCGGAATATCAATACCTTTGGCAGTTAATACATCGCACTGGCTGATCGGTGTGCCGTGCATGCGCTGCATGACCATGACCTCTTTACGACACCAGTCCCAATGCACTTCTGGCACAATTAGCATCGATTTGTCAGAAAAGTTACGACCGAGCAGACTGCAGTTAGCGGCTTCTAGCGTTAAATCCAGCTCACTTTCTGTATGGCGTGCGAACTCGGCAACCACCTCACGTGGTTTCAGTCTTTTGACTTCGGATGAAATGCTTTGCAGCAGCCATGCCATTGTATCCATGAGCAGTAAGTCATGGGCGATGGTGTTTTCAATATTCGGTCGCAGCACTTTGGCCGCTACCGGTTCACCATGCGGCAGGTGTGCAAAATGTACTTGCGCCACAGATGCACTGGCTACCGGTACTTCGTCGAACTGTGAGAATAATTCTGTTAACGGCTTGCCAAAGGCGGATGTAATGATCTTTTCAACATCTGCAAAAGGAAACGGTGGTACACGATCCTGTAATTTTGTCAGTTCATCTGCAATGTCGGCAGGTATCAGGTCGCGTCGTGTAGACAGCATTTGCCCGAACTTAACAAAAATTGGCCCCAGGCTTTCGAGCGCCAGCCTTAATCTCTCGCCACGCGCGACCTGTTTATTACGCCAGAATAGCAGGGTATTGATGACGCATTGCAGCGGCTTTAATTTGGTGTGGCTCAGAATGAACTCATCCAGACCAAAACGCAACGCGATAAAAATAATATAAAAGAGCCGAAAAATGCGCATAAATGGATTGGACGCTATCTATGAATTGGGGTCAGTTGATGTGTTAAGTTTTTTAGTGAGTTTGTTCAGCCGCTTTTCAATACGCTCAACATCAGCACGCAGCGTGTCAACTTCTGTGTTGAATTGTTCAACATGCCGTTTTTTTGCCAGCAGCGGTTTTTCTTCCTGCCAGTATTCACTCAGCATCTCTGCCAGATTGATAGCAGTGTCTTTTACTGAGCTGACAGATTGGCGAGTAAATTCACCGATTTTGTTGGCTGATACATCGCCGGTCAGTTTGCTCAAGTCATCTTCGTAATCCCAGCGCACATGTGACAGCACCTTGGCCAGCGCAGTCGCCAGATGCGTATCACCATCTACTTTGATCTGCAGTTTCGCAGATTCGTCTTTTGCCATCAGGCGCAACAGCAGGCTGGGTGGAATCGTGATGGTTGCATCAGGCACATTGGTTTCACCGGCGATGGCAAGGCTACCGTTTTCAAGAATGACCAGTGAGGTTTTGAGTAGCACAAAATTCAATTGCACAGCCTTGCTGGCAAAAGGCTGCAGCATTGGTGCAGCCCATTCGTTCTGCGCAAGCAGATGCTGAATGATGTGGGTAGAGAGTTGTTTTAACATCAGGTTTTGTAACCTTTATGCAACGCCACGACGCCAGCGGAAAGGTTATAGTAATCCACCTTGCTTAAGCCCGCATCTACCATCATCTGTTTGAGTGTTTCCTGGTCTGGGTGCATGCGGATTGACTCAGCAAGGTACTGATAGCTTTCGGCGTCTTTAGCCAGCAGTTTGCCCATCAGCGGCAATAGCTTGAATGAGTAAACGTCATAGGCTTTAGATAACGGCTGCCATACTTTCGAGAATTCCAGCACCAGCAGTCTGCCGCCGACTTTAAGTACGCGCTGCATTTCAGCCAGGGCACGGTCTTTATGCGTCATATTACGCAGGCCAAAAGCCACGATCACGCAATCAAAATAATTGTCCGGAAAAGGTAGTTTCTCTGCATCACATTGCAACGCAGGTACGTTCAGGCCGGCATCCAGCATACGGTCGCGGCCAACGCCGAGCATGGAGGCGTTGATGTCGGTCAGTATGACCTGACCTTCAGCGCCGACTTTTTGTGCAAACAGTTTAGATAAATCACCGCTGCCGCCGGCAATGTCCAGCACTTTGTCACCGCGATCAACACCGCTGACACTGACTGCAAAACGTTTCCAGCCACGATGCATGCCAGCTGACATGACGTCATTCATGAGGTCGTATTTGCTGGCTACAGAATGAAAAACGTCAGCAACTTTTTTTGCTTTTTCAGATTCGGCAACTGTTTTAAAACCAAAATGTGTATTGTGTTCTGTCGTCATTTTTTACTTTTCTTAAGCTGTGTTTTTTCTGACATGGCCGGCAGCACTAAGTTTGCCTAAATATTCAAGCCATAGCGCTTCATAATCACGTGCTAAATTGTACAAGTAATCCCATGAGTATAAACCAGTGTTATGACCGTCTGAGAATACTAACCTAACGGCATAATTGCCCACAGGTTCTATCGCAGTAATGTTGATATCTTCTTTGCCGATTTGCAGTACTTCCTGCCCGGGACCATGGCCTTTCACTTCAGCTGATGGTGAATACACGCGCAAAAATTCGCAAGACAGCATGCACTCCATATTGTTATCAAACTTGATTTCCAATAAACGGGAAGCCTGATGCAGTTTAATGTCTATCGGGCGAGGTGAATCCGGTGTTAAGCCACTCATAAATATGTCTAATTTCGGTAAAAATAAGATGATAACAGAATGATAAGGATTGCAGACATTCAAGCGCGTTGCCGCTTATGATAGTAAAATAACCGCTTATCAGAATTCCATTTAAAATGAATTATTTGTCGGTTGATTTGATTTGCAATTTAAATAATGAGTGATAAAGTTATTCTACAAAAGAGCTGTTTTAAGGTCCGTCATGGCAGAAAATAATTTAGCAAAACAATTTGCAGTCTATTCAGAATGGCGTAAGGGTCTGGTCGAGACTATTTGCGACTATCGTAACTGGCTGAATGAGCAGGAGTTGAATGATGCGCAGGTAGATCAGCGTATTCAGCAGCTTTTGGACAGGTTGCGTGAAGATAAACTGAATGTCGCGTTTGTGGCGGAGTTCTCACGCGGCAAATCAGAATTGATTAATGCGATATTCTTTGCCGGTTACGGTACGCGCTTATTACCTTCCAGCGCTGGCCGTACCACGATGTGTCCTACCGAGTTACTTTACGACAAGACTAAACCGACCTCTATCATGATGCTGCCGATTGAAACGCGTCTGTCTGATGCGACCACCTCGGAGTACAAGCGTTATCCAGACGAGTGGAAGACGGTTATTTTTGATGTTGATTCTAACGAGAGCATGGTCAAAGCCTTTAAAGAGGTAAGTAGCACCAAGCCGGTTTCTGTACAGGAAGCCGAGAAATATGGACTGTATGACCCTAACAGTGCTGATGACGCACTGAATCTGAATAAAGACGGCACCATTGATGTGCCATGCTGGCGTTATGCCATGATTAACTTCCCGCATCCATTATTGGAGCAGGGGCTGGTTATTCTGGACACACCGGGATTGAATGCGATTGGTACCGAACCTGAGCTGACCATTAACATGCTGCCTAATGCGCATGCTGTGCTGTTTATTCTGGCGGCTGACCAAGGCGTGACTAAATCTGAAATTGATGTGTGGCGTCAGTACATCAGCGGTACACGCTGGAAGCAAAAAGGCCGCCTTGCTGTCATGAATAAGATTGATGGGCTGTGGGATGAGCTTAAAGACGAAAAAGAAATTCAGAAAGAGCTCACCAGGCAAATCAAAACCAGTGCAGAGCTTCTTGGCTTAGAGACTAATCAGATATTCCCGGTTTCTGCACAAAAAGGTCTGTTGGCCAAGGTCAATAAAGATGATACCTTGCTGGCAAAAAGCCGCGTGCTGGAGCTGGAAGAAGCGCTGTCTAATCAGCTCATTCCATCCAAACAGGAAATCGTTCGCGATAATACGCAGAACGAGATTGATGACTTAATTACTAATTCTAAAGTGATCCTAGATGCGCGTTTTACAGGTATTAACGAGCAACTGGTGGAGCTGCGTGGTTTGCGCGGCAAGAATGAAGATGTAGTTGAGCACATGATGAACAAGGTTAAAGTTGATAAAGAAAACTTTGAAAAAGGCTTACAGCGCTTTCAGGCTTTGCGCAGTATTTTTTCTCAGCATACTAATCGCTTATTTACATTGCTGGGCATGGAGTCACTCAAGGTGCATGTGCATACAACCCGCGAGACCATGATTAATGCCAGCTTTACCAAAACGATTCGTGAAGCAATGGATAATTTCTTCAATGAATTAAAAAGCCGCATGGTTTCATCCGACTCACAAATAGATGAAATCAAGAAAATGATGGATGTCATGTATGAGAAGTTTTCGAAAGAGCACGGTTTGCGTAAGTCTGAGCCACCGGCTTTCTCAACATTGCGTTATCAGAAAGAGTTAGCGAAACTGGAGCGTGCATACAAAGAGCAGTTCAATACCGCTTTTAATATGATTGCCAATGAGAAGATGACGTTGACAACCAAATTCTTTGAAACGCTTGCTAGCCGTGTGATTCATGTGTACGAGGTTGCCAACCGTGATATTGAAAACTGGCTGAAGGCCGTCATTGCACCGATGGAGTCTCAAGTGCGTGAGCATCAGTTGCAGTTGCGTCGTCGTCTGGAAAGTATCAAGCGCATCTATAAAGCAACGGATACACTGGAAGACCGTATTTCAGAGCTGGAAGCGATTGAGAAGAGCATACAGGCACAGTTGGATGATCTTAACAAATTAAGTGAGCATCTGAAGTCTGCACTTGCATTTAAACCTGCACCTGAGGCCGTTGCAGCCTAGTATTAGCAGATTCACTGACAATAAAAAAGCCAGCTTATGCTGGCTTTTTTATTGATTAAAGTTAGTTCTTGTAAATTTTAATATTAACGCGACTCCGATATTAACGGCTGGCTAACATCAGGGTTTTCATTTTTTGCATGGCTTTTTGTTCAATCTGACGAATACGCTCGGCAGATACGCCGAATTCATCTGCCAGTTCATGCAAGGTTTTGCCGCCATCTTCCTGTAACCAGCGCGCCTCAACTACACGGCGGCTTCTCTCATCCAGGTTCTTAAGGGCATGTGCCAAACCGGTTGTTTCAGCCGTTTCAAACTGCTTGGCTTCTAAAGCCTCAACCGGGGTCAGGCTTTCATCCTGCAGATAAGCAATCGGGCTGTAGTGCTCGTCACTATCATCATCAATGTTAGCTTCGAGTGATATTTCATGCCCGTTCAGACGTGATTCCATCTCCAGCACTTCTTCAGGCTTTACATTCAATTCACGTGCGATATGCGCAACTTCAGTTGGCTGCATGGTGTTGATGCCTGACTTCATGCTACGCAAATTGAAGAAAAGCTTACGCTGTGCTTTTGTGGTGGCAATTTTTACCAGGCGCCAGTTTTTCACGATGTATTCGTGAATTTCTGCTTTGATCCAGTGCATGGCAAAAGAAACCAGACGCACACCACGCTCCGGGTCGTAGCGTCGTACAGCTTTCATTAGGCCGATATTGCCTTCTTGAATAAGGTCAGCCTGAGGTAAACCATAACCGTTGTACCCACGTGCAATACTCGTCACTAGGCGCAGGTGCGATAGAATAAGTTTGCGAGCCGCTTCTAAATCATTTTCTTTCTGGAATTTTACAGCCAGAGAAAACTCTTCTTCGGCAGAAAGAATTGGATAAGCTTTAATTGCTCTTGTGTATTGCTCTAGGCTATCACTAGCGCTGAGTACTGGAACTGTTAAAGCAGTGGTCATTGGTTTTACGTCCTCCTTGAAATATCATTTTAGCACTCACCGTTTGAGAGTGCTAGTGCTAAAAAGTTTCATTGACTATTTTAAATTAACTTAAGTAAGAGTCAGACTGGTATTGTTGGATAAAGACGGCGAAGTCTTCTGGTGGAAGTGGTTTTGAAAACAAGTAGCCCTGAAACATATCAGCGCCATATTGGCAGCATAGCTGTGCTTGCTCTAATGTTTCAACGCCTTCAACAATCACGTCGAGATCTAAGCTTTTAGCCATGACGATGATGGCTTTCAGTACCCGGCAATCCGCTGCGCTTTCTGGAACATTTTGTACAAAAGAACGATCAACTTTAAGGATAGAGGCTGGGAGCCATTTTAAATAAGCCATTGATGAATAACCTGTACCAAAATCATCGATAGCGACTTTTACCCCATAGTGTTTGATAAGGTTCAGGATTGCGGCGGTTTTGTCAAAATCCGAGACCAGAACGCCTTCGGTAACTTCTATAGATAAGTTGTTGCCTACCATGTTCATATTGTCCAGATCGGATTTGATGATGTCCTGAAAATTTTCTTCTTTTATTAACTGCTCACTTGCGTTAACTGCCAGCACAAAAGACTCATCAACCAGACCATTTGCGCGCCATTCAGCTAATTGCCTGCAGGCCAAGCGCATATTTGCAATATCAATTGCAGATAGAAAACCAAGCTCTTCTATATCATCCAGAAACTCACTCGGCGGCAATATGCCTCTTAGTGGATGATTCCAGCGTACAAGCATTTCAGCACCGCAAACGTTGAAATCTTTCGCCTTAATGACTGGTTGATAGTACAGCAGTAACTGGCTTTGCAGGTTGCCTGAACGAAGCTGCTGTTCAAGTACAATTTTGTTCATGACTCTATCCTGCAAGGCTTCAGTAAAGAAATGAAACCCGTTTCTTCCCATGCGTTTAACATGATACA
>Ga0207972_100179_pt1 | contig 19861 bp, 22 predicted proteins | sample LakWasMe75_LOW10_2_FD_183903 | JGI IMG/M metagenome (GOLD analysis project Ga0207972, IMG submission 183903) | Freshwater sediment methanotrophic microbial communities from Lake Washington under simulated oxygen tension - Sediment Metagenome... | ecosystem: Environmental > Aquatic > Freshwater >...
CTGGCTGCCAGAGACCAGAACGCTGGACGAAGCTGAAGCCAATGCATTAAAACTCAGCTGTGAACATGCCGACTTGGCAAATGGCCAGCAGGTGCTTGAACTCGGGTGCGGCTGGGGGTCTTTAACTTTATGGATGGCAGAACACTATCCGCAGAGCAGCATTACCGCGGTATCAAACTCGAACTCGCAGCGTGAATACATACAAGCCACGGCGAAGGCACGCGGTTTAAATAATATTCAGGTCATCACTTGCGACATGAATACATTCAATCCGGCAGAGCATGGCATTCAACATGCATTTAACCGTGTAGTTTCAGTCGAGATGTTTGAGCACATGCGCAATCACCAGCTGCTGTATAAAAAAGTACACGACTGGCTGCTGCCCGGCGGTAAATTCTTCATGCATATTTTCGTGCACCGCAGTACGCCCTATGCATTTGAGGTGCAGGGCGAAGGCGACTGGATGAGCCAGTTCTTTTTCTCCGGCGGCATGATGCCAAGTGATGACCTGCCATTGCATTTTCAGCAGCACCTCAAGCTTAAACAGCGCTGGCGCTGGGATGGTACGCACTACGAAAAAACCGCCAACGCCTGGCTGCACAACATGGACTTGCACAAAGATAAGATCACGCCAATTCTGGAAAGCACCTATGGTGCGCAGAATACAGAGCAGTGGCGTAACCGCTGGCGCATTTTTTATATGGCATGTGCAGAACTGTTTGGTTATCGCCATGGTCAAGAATGGTGGGTAACTCATTATCAATTTGAACGACCGCTATAACATGCTGCTTGCCAACTTTTTACTATTTCAGCTTGCCTGGTTTGCCTGCGTGCTAGGCGCTGCTTACGGCATGCCATGGCTAGGCGTCACTGTGACATTGATGACAACAGGCTGGCATTTATATCAATCCAAACGCGCAAAACCAGAAATGCTGCTCATGTTTGCGGCACTGCTGATTGGCGCCTGCTTTGATCAGGCCATGCTGTTCATGCAGTTGATCGCATATCAACAGCATGGCTGGAGTACGTCGCTGGTTCCGGTATGGATTCTGGCGTTATGGCTTGCATTCGCTTCCACTCTCAACCTGAGCCTGGCCTGGATGCAGGGGCGCTATCTGATTGCTGCGTTATTCGGCGCTTCCGGCGGCCCGCTTGCTTATTTTGGTGCGCAGAATATCGGCGCTGTCACTTTACCAAGCAGCGCCTCTTATATTGCTTTATCTGTTGGCTGGGCTGTCATCACGCCTATGCTTTTATATATAGCCAAGTATATCAATGGGTTTAAAACGGAGCATACTGCATGAACTGGCATATTTACCTGTACGGACTGTATGCCACGCTTGCGTTTAGCTTCGCGGGATGGCTAGTCAGCTTATACCGCAACAACGTGACACATGTAGACAGCATGTGGAGTCTGTTTTTTGTGGTTGCAGGCTTCACCTATGCAAGCCAGATAGCAAGCTTAAATAGCAGGTCATTGATTGTGCTGTCACTACTTACGCTATGGGCTGTGCGCTTGTGTGTATATCTGACATGGCGCAACTGGGGGCCGCATGAAGATCACCGCTATGCCGCAATACGCAGCAACAACTCCCCGGGCTTTGGCTTCAAGAGCCTGTATATCATTTTTGGCCTGCAGGCTGTGCTTGCGTGGATTATCTCGTTGCCTGTTCTAGGTGCGTTAAATTCTGCGGCACCGATCAACATTCTGGATATGATCGGCATTGCGTTGTTATGCTTTGGTTTAGTATGGGAAACGCTAGCCGACTGTCAGCTTAGTGCCTTTAAGGCCAAGCCAGAGAATAAATCCAAAGTGCTCAATAGCGGCGTCTGGCGTTACAGCCGCCACCCCAATTATTTCGGCGAAAGCAGTGTGTGGTGGGGCTTTTATCTGATCGCACTTGCAGCAGGTGCATGGTGGGCAATTCCCTCAGCTTTATTGATGACCTTGCTGCTGCTTAAAGTAAGCGGCGTTTCACTGCTGGAACAAACTATCACGGAGCGCCGTCCGCAATATGCTGATTACATTCAAACCACCAATGCATTTATCCCGGGACGCCCAAAGGTAACAAAATGATTATAAAAACACTGTCAGCAGCTGTTCTGGGGTTAATGGTTTCAAATGCAGCGTTCGCCAAGGAATGGAATTTTGATGTTTATCTGGATAAAACCAGAATCGGCCAGCACACCTTTAAATTAAGTGCGGCCAACGAACTTGTGAGTCAGGCAAAATTCAATGTAAAGGTGCTGTTCATCAATGCCTACCAATACAACCACACCGCAGTAGAACAATGGCAGGATGGCTGCCTCGAGCAGCTTGAAGCCAGCACGCTGGAAAACGATATTTCGACCAAAGTAAAAGGCGCAGCAGATAGCGACGGCTTCGTACTCGATGATGGTAAGCAAAAGCAGGTGCTGCCAGGATGCGCGATGACATTCGCGTACTGGTCGCAAAAAATGCTGCAACAGACAAAACTACTGAATCCACAAAATGCCGAGTGGCTGGATACCAGAATCGTTAAAACAGGCAGCGAAATACTGGACGTAAAAGGCAAAAAGGTGGAAGCGCTGCGTTACAAGCTAGATGCCAGCCTCGCCGGCAAGCCCAAACTCAATATTGAGCTATGGTACCGCGCCGACAACCATGACTGGGTCGCACTCAAATCGATTACGCCTGAAGGTTACGTCATCAATTACAAACTAAGGTAATGCCCCTATGAACTTTATGACACTAAAGAAGCTATTCATCATGACAATATTAACAAGCCTGTTTTGCGCCTGTGCTAGTAACCAGAAACCGCAGATTGCCACCGTACCGCAAGTGGATATCAAAAGGTTCATGGGCCCATGGTATGTGATTGCAGCGATTCCAACTGCGATTGAAACCGAGTCTTTCAATGCTGTTGAAAGCTACAAGCTGGAAGATGACGGCACGATAGCTACAACATTTACTTTTAACAAAGGCAGCCTGGATGGCAAGGTGAAAACCTACAACCCGCGCGGCTTTGTTGTGGAGAACAGCGGAAACGCACGCTGGGGCATGCAATTCATCTGGCCGATCAAGGCAGAATACCTGATCGCGCATGTGGATGAAAACTACAGCGAAACCATTATTGCCCGCAATGCGCGCGATTATGTGTGGATCATGGCCAGAACACCGCACCTGAGCGAGGAAGCTTATCAGGCGCTGGTAAAGAAGGTAAGCGATATGGGATATGACCTGCAAAAACTGCGTCGGGTACCGCATAACAAAGCCAATCGGTAGAGAATGCTATGTTTAAAAAAATTATTTCATGGTTTGACAACAAAGCCGTAGCGGCTGACATTCTGGTTGAGGCTTCTGCGCCAAAAGATAACTGGTCTGATATTGACTGGCTGCGCGTCATCCCATTCGTACTGCTGCATGTGGGATGCATCGCCGTGTTCTGGGTGGGCTTCAGCTGGTTTGCAGCAGGGTTTGCTGTGGCACTTTATGCGATACGCATGTTTGCAGTAACCGGCTTTTATCATCGCTACTTTGCACACAAGGCTTTCCGTACCTCACGCCCGGTGCAGTTTATTCTGGCCGTGTTCGGCGCAAGTGCCGTACAGCGCGGCCCGCTGTGGTGGGCGTCTCACCACAGGCACCATCATGCTTATGCTGATGACCATAAAGACTCCCACTCGCCGCTGCAGCATGGCTTTCTGTGGAGCCATTTCGGCTGGTTTTTAGCCAGCAGAAATTTCATCACGCAAACTCATCGCGTAAAAGAACTGGCTTCGTTTGTAGAACTGCGACTGCTGGACCGCTTTGACATCGTGGTTCCCATACTGCTGGGCACCGGTATTTATCTGTTAGGCGACTGGCTGGCGTTTGCGCATCCTGAATTAGGCACCAATGGCCTGCAGCTATTTGTGTGGGGGTTTCTAATCTCTACAGTCGTGCTCTATCACGCAACTTTCACGGTTAACTCACTCGCGCACGTATGGGGCAAACGCCGCTATGCAACCAAAGACCAAAGCCGTAATAACCTGCTGATTGCCCTGATGACGCTAGGCGAAGGCTGGCACAACAACCATCATCATTACCCGGCTTCTGCAAGCCAGGGCTTTTACTGGTGGGAGATCGACCTGACCTACTATGGTCTCAAGCTGCTTTCAGCATTCGGCTTGATTTGGGATCTGCGCACGGTTCCCCATGATATTCGTGAATCCAAAAAAATTCATACTCGTTAATTGATTAGAAAGCGACCCGGATTGAAAATCGCCATTATCGGTAGCGGCATTGCGGGCAACACGATTGCTTACCATCTGCACAAACAACATGACATTACCGTATTCGAAGCCGAGCAATATATCGGCGGCCATACGCATACGCACAACATCCGGCATGAAGGTCAGGACATCGCGGTAGATACCGGGTTTATTGTGTTCAATGACCGCACCTACCCTAACTTCATTGCATTGCTGAATGAACTTGGCGTGGCATGGCGCGCCAGCAGCATGAGCTTCAGCGTGCGTTGCGAAGAGTCCGGCCTCGAATATAACGGTACTAGCATCAACAGTTTGTTCGCCCAGCGTTTGAATCTGTTCCGACCATCATTCCATAAAATGATTCAGGATATTCTGCGTTTCAATAAAAGTTCGCTGGAGCTATTGGCAGATGGCAACGAAATCAGGCTCGGTGATTACCTTAAACAGGGCGGCTACAGCCAGCAGTTTATCGACTATTACATCATTCCGATGGGGTCAGCAATCTGGTCGACCGATGCCAAACAGATGCTGGATTTTCCGGCGCGGTTCTTTGTGCGATTCTTTCACCATCACGGCATGCTCACCGTAAACAACCGTCCGCAGTGGCGCACCATTGTCGGCGGCTCTGCGAGTTATGTAACAGCGCTCACCGCACCGTTCAGCGACCGTATACGCCTCAATTCGCCGATTGAAAGCGTGCGCCGACTTAAAGGCTCGGTGCGCATCAAGCCCAGATTCGGCGCAGAAGAAACGTTCGATTATGTGTTCTTTGCCTGTCACAGCGATCAAGCCTTGCACATGCTGAGCGACTGTTCTGCAGCTGAAACTGAAGTGCTCGGTGCAATACCCTATCAGCACAATACTGTGTACCTGCATCACGATGTCTCGCTCTTGCCGAGGAAAAAAATCGCCTGGGCGGCATGGAACTACCATGTCACCAAGCCTGCATCTGAGCGTGTCGCCGTCACGTATAACATGAACATCCTGCAAGGCATCGAATCGCATGATCCGCTGTTAGTGACGCTGAATCACACCGCCGGCATAGACCCACGCAAGGTGATCAAACGTATCGATTACATGCACCCGGTCTATACCGTCGCCGGTGCGGCAGCGCAAGCAAGGCATGCAGAGATCAGCGGCGTGAACCGCACCGGATTTGCCGGTGCCTACTGGCGCAATGGCTTTCATGAAGATGGCGTAGTAAGCGCACTGGAAGCGCTTAAACATTTTGAGCGCTACTGCCGTGGATAATCGCGATGGATAACACCAAGAGCGCGATTTATACCGGTCAGGTGTTCCATCAGCGATGGCACCCGACACACCACGCGTTCAACTACAAGGTATTCATGATGTATTTGAATCTGGACGAGCTGCCGACGCTATTCAACGCCTGCAGATTCTGGTCTTACCAGCGCTTAAACCTGGCCTGGTTTAAGCGCGCCGACTATTATGGCAACCCTGATGTTGCGCTTAAGGAATCCATCGCAGATCTGGTGTTTCAGGCAACTGGCAAGCGGCCGCAGGGCAATATCTGCATGCTCACCAATATGCGTTATTTCGGCCACTGCTTTAATCCGGTAACGTTCTATTACTGCTTTGAAGCGGACGGCAATCAATTGCAGGCAATGGTCAGCCATATTACCAATACGCCGTGGGGTGAAGATTATGCCTACGTACATGACTTTGAAAAAGCGACCGCCGGCAGCAATGAAAACACTTCCGCATTCAAATTCGACAAAGCGTTTCATGTGTCACCATTCATGCCTATGGACATCCAGTATGACTGGTCATTTTCGATGCAAGATGATGCTGTGCAGATTCACATGACAAATCTGCAAAACAGCAAACAGATATTCAGCGCAACGCTTTCCTTACAGCGCATGGAGATCACCCAGCCACGTCTCAACCGGCTGCTCATCAGCTATCCGTTCATGACATTCAAGGTAGTTGCAGGTATTTACTGGAACGCCCTGCTATTAAAGCTGAAACGCGTGCCATTTCACTCACATCCAGAATTAACAGAGAAATAGTTATGCCAATTTCAATATCACAGCAAGAGCTGCTCACCGCCAGCCTTAAACAGAAGAGTCGCTCCAAATGGGTTGCCGGCTTCGCTAAGTCACAGATATTAAGCCATCTCAACAATCTAAAAATCGGCAGACTAATTCTGATTGAAGGCAATGAAACCTTTTGCTTCGGCGATAAAGAGCATGCACTACATGCGGTGATTCATGTACATGATGCGCGCTTTTACGGCGAAATTGCATTTGGCGGCAGCATCGGCGCCGGTGAAGCCTATATGTTGGGTTACTGGTCGGCAGACAACCTGACCAATGTGATCCGCCTCATGTGCATTAACCAATCGGTGATGGATACGCTGGAGGGCGGCTACCAGTGGCTGACCAAACCCATCATGCGCATTCTGCACTGGCTGAACAGCAACACCACGGAAGGCAGCCGCAAGAATATCGCTGCGCATTACGATCTGGGTAATGACATGTTCCAGCTGTTCCTCGACCCAACCATGATGTATTCCAGCGCCATGTTTAATGAGCATACCAAAACGTTGCAACAGGCGTCGGAACTGAAACTCAAAACAATCTGTGACAAGCTGGATCTATCACCGAGCGACCATGTCATTGAGATCGGCACCGGCTGGGGCGGCTTCTCGATTTATGCTGCACAAAATTACGGCTGCAAAGTCACCACCACCACCATCTCAAAGCAGCAATATGAATTGGCCAAGGCGCGTGTAGATGCCGCCGGATTAAGCGGCCAGATTACACTGCTGCTTGACGACTATCGCCACCTGCAGGGGCAATACGACAAGCTGGTTTCCATTGAGATGATCGAGGCCGTGGGCTACCAGTTTTACGATACCTATTTCGCAAAAGTCAGCTCACTGCTCAAACCCAACGGGCTGGCGCTGATACAGGCAATCACGATTGCAGATCAACGTTATGAAAGTGCTAAAAAATCCGTAGATTTCATACAGCGTTATATTTTTCCGGGCTCCTGCATACCTTCAAACACTGCCATGCTGGACAGCATTACCAAGATGACAGACCTGCGCCTGACAGACCTTGAAGATATCGGCCCGCATTACGCCACGACGCTGGCCATGTGGCACAAAAACTTCCTTGCCAACATCCAGCAGGTGCGCAAGCTGGGCTACTCTGAAGAGTTCATCAAAATGTGGGAGTTCTACTTATGCTACTGCGAAGGCGGCTTTGAGGAGCGCGCCCTGGGTGATGTACATCTGTTATTGGCTAAGCCTGACAATCGGAGGCCGGCACTGAACTTGTAGTATCAATCCCTAGTTCAGAAACGCTTAGAAGCACTGGTTTCAGCGCCTAGCGCCTGCCCTGCTTTTTCCGGATAACTGCTTGATGCTTGGAATCAAAATCTGTTGCTGCTGCGCAAAAGCAGTCGTTGGATGCAGATCAGGCTGCCTTTCACGGTTAAGCCTAATTGTCTCAGCAACAAAATACTGCTGCATACGCTGGCTTTTCGGGTAAATTAGGCGCGATAAATCCTGAATGCTTTCACCGGGCTGCAAGGTCCAATCCATGTCGGATAGCGATTCAGCACTCGCCGCAGCAGACAACGATGGCATATACAACATGAGCGCTAACGCTATAATTGTTAGTCGTTGCCTTTCTGCGTTGGTTTTCATGATCAGCTCATTTCTTTTTTAGCTCTTGCAATCGCGGCTTGCACCTGCACAGGCGCCGTACCGCCAATATGGTTGCGGCTTTGTAACGAACCCTCCAGCGTCAGCACTGCATAAACGTCATCAGTGATATCTGCTGCGAATTTTTGCAAGGTGGCTAGTGGCAATTCACTTAAATCCACCTTCTGGTCTACGGCATGACGCACAGCCAATGCGACTACTTCGTGCGCATCTCGGAACGGCATGCCCTTTTTCACCAGATAATCAGCAAGGTCTGTCGCGGTAGCAAAGCCTTCGCTCGCAGCCTGACGCATATTTTCTTTATTGACCGTAATGCCGCGCATCATGTCGGCATAGATTTCCAGCGTCACCAGCAAGGTATCTGCCGTATCAAACAGCGGCTCCTTGTCCTCTTGGTTATCTTTGTTGTAGGCGAGCGGCTGCCCCTTCATCAAGGTGAGCAATGCGGTTAAATGGCCATAGACACGGCCGGTTTTACCGCGCACCAGTTCCGGTACGTCCGGGTTCTTTTTCTGCGGCATGATCGACGAGCCGGTACAGAAACGGTCTGCAATATCAATAAATGCGAACCGTGGCGAACTCCATAAAATAAGTTCTTCAGACAAACGTGATAAGTGCGTCATCACCAGTGAAGACGCAAAGGTAAATTCAATGGCAAAGTCACGGTCTGACACTGCATCCAGTGAGTTTTCACATACGCCGTCAAAACCCAAGGTTTTCGCAACCATTTCACGATCAATCGGGTAACTGGTACCGGCCAGCGCCGCAGCGCCCAGCGGCAGGCGATTAATGCGTTTTCTGCAATCCACAAAACGTGCTGCATCACGTTTCAGCATCTCATAATAAGCCATCAAATGGTGGCCGAACGTCACCGGTTGCGCCACTTGCAGGTGCGTAAAACCCGGCATTACCGTGTCGTAATGCTTTTCAGCCAGGTCAAGCAAGCTGCCTTGCAGTTTTTGCAGGCCAGCAATCACCTGGTCTGTAGTTGCCCGCAACCACAAACGCACATCCGTTGCCACTTGGTCGTTACGGCTTCTGCCGGTATGTAAGCGCTTACCTGCATCACCGATTTTGTCGGTCAGGCGCTTTTCAATATTCAGGTGCACATCTTCCAGATCCAGCAGCCATTCAAAATTACCGGCTTCAATTTCCTGAGCAATTTCCTGCAATCCTTTTTCAATTGCAACGAAATCCTGCTTAGAGATAATCGATTGCTCGCTCAACATGTGCGCGTGTGCAATCGACCCCTGTATGTCATAAGCTGCCAAGCGGTAGTCGAAACCTATAGAAGCTGTGTATTTTTTCACTAGCTCTGCTACCGGTTCATTAAAGCGCCCTGACCAACTGGTGTCTTTTTTATTGAGCGAGTTTACTTTTTCTGTCAATTTCTTAGCCTATCTGTTTTAAACTATGTCGTTAACGACGATATACTGTAAGTATAATGCAAAATAAATACTTTTAAGGCCAATTCTATCAATACTGCGACTGAATAGAAGGCAAGCCATACGCCAGAATAAACATGAAAAATACCGGCCGCTTACCCAATATACGTAATCTGGGCATCCTGTTACGCATACTCATTATTGCTAACACTGCGCTGGCATTGATAGCCTATACGTTGAGTACAGACCTGGCAGATTTTTTCCAGCGTATCGCGACAATTTCAGCACTGGCGCAGCCCATGCTGTTAAGCAGCCTGCTTTTACTTTACGGCTGCTATCCGCAGATCAGCAGATTGCATTACAACAAAGGTCTAGTTGCTACATTAGCTTTAGTCATTCTCTGCACTACAATCATCTACAGTTTGTTTGCCCGACTATGGGTTTTCGATGATCTGCCGGAATTATCACGGGTACTTTTTTCGGCACTTTGCATCAGTGCGTTTACTTTATATTATTTCAATCTGCGCTATCGCGCCCAATCACCGGCAGTCACCGAAGCGCGATTACAAGCACTACAAGCACGTATCCGCCCGCATTTTTTGTTTAACAGCATCAATGCCGTACTGTCGCTGATACGCAGCCAGCCTAAACAGGCCGAAACCGCGTTAGAAGATATGGCTGACTTGTTCCGCGTACTCATGGCTGATAATCGTGAACTGGTGCCGCTCGCGCAGGAAATTGCCTTATGCCGGCAATATCTGGCACTGGAAAAACTGCGCCTCAATGAGCGCCTGCATATTCAATGGCAAATTGACAACATGCCGCCAGATGCCTTGATTCCTCCGCTGGTACTGCAGCCACTAGTAGAAAATGCGGTTTATCACGGTATTGAACCGCTTGCCAACGGCGGCACTATTACCATTCAGATCTACACCAAGCTTAATGAAATTCATCTGGTGCTCAGAAATCCTTACACCACGCCCAGCCATCATCAGCATGGCAATAAGATGGCGCTTGGCAATATTAAAGAGCGCCTGACCCTGCACTTCGATCTTGAAGCCTCTCTTAAAAGCAAGCAAGAAAAAGGCGAATATGAAGTACATATTGTCCTGCCCCACCACAAACAGAAACAATGATGGCCATGCTTAATATCCTGATAGCCGATGACGAAGCCCCTGCCCGCAACCGTTTGCGGGATTTGCTGACAGATATCGGCAACATCAATATAGTTGCTGAAGCAAAAAATGGCCGAGAAGCCCTTCAGCTCGCTGATGAACTGCAGCCGGACATCATACTGCTGGATATACGCATGCCGGAAATGGATGGCATCGAGGCGGCGCAACACTTGCAAAAACTTGCCAAACCAGCGGCAATTATCTTTACTACTGCGTTTGATAACTACGCCATTCAAGCTTTTGATATCAATGCCGTGGACTATTTATTAAAACCGATACGACTGGAGCGCTTGGATAAGGCGCTACAAAAAGCACGCGCTTTGCTGCCACAGCAGCTGGCAGCACTTGCCCCGCTATCACCAAAGAAAACACACCTCACCATTACCGAGCGTGGCCGTATTTTGCTGATACCGGTGGCCGATATCATTTATCTGCGTGCCGAACTTAAATACGTGACCGTTCGCACGGCTGAGCGTGAGTACCTGCTTGAAGAGTCGCTGACGCATCTGGAGCAGGAGTTTGGCGATATATTTATCCGCCTGCACCGCAATTGCCTGGTAGCTCACGCCTATATTCTGGGCTATGAAAAACGTAATATTGACGAACATGGCGAAAAACAATGGGTTGCGCTGCTGAAACACGTACCAGAAACCGTCGCAGTCAGCCGCCGTCAGCAACACCTTATCCGCATGGCTTAACGCTTATGCTAAAAAGTGTTTAGCCAAGGTCGCAGCACGGCTTGTGATAAAATAAAAACTCCCAATTAAAATCAGTATAGCTGGTACTTAACGCATGAATAATTCCGCCAACCCAATCTCAAATACACCGGCACCAAAAAAGCTGGTAATCGCCTCCCGTGAAAGTGCGCTTGCCATGTGGCAGGCACGCCATATTCAAAGCCGCCTGCAAGCGCTGTACCCGAAAACAGAAGTTACGATCCTGGGCATGACTACTACCGGCGACCAGATTCTGGATACACCGCTGGCGAAAGTTGGCGGTAAAGGCCTGTTTGTAAAAGAACTGGAAACAGCGTTGGCTGACGGCCGCGCCGACCTAGCCGTGCATAGCATGAAAGATGTGCCGATGAACCTGCCGGAAGGCTTTATATTGGCTGCTACCGGTGAGCGCGAAGACGCGCGCGATGCATTTGTTTCAAACAATTTTGCATCACTTGAAGACTTGCCGCCGGGCAGTATCGTCGGCACCTCCAGCTTGCGCCGCCAGAGCCAGTTGCAAGCACGTTTTCCACACCTGAAAATCGAATCCCTGCGTGGCAATCTGCAAACGCGCTTACGCAAATTGGACGAAGGGCAATATGCCGCGATTATTCTGGCCGCTGCGGGTTTAATCCGCCTCGAATTAGGCCACAGAATCCGCCAGTTCATTAGCCCTGAACAAAGTATCCCGGCTGTTGGCCAAGGTGCGCTCGGTATCGAAATCAGCAGCAGCCGCCCGGATATGATTGCCGTACTTGCACCACTCAACCACGCTGACACCCAGGTATGCGTAGAAGCTGAACGCGGCATGAGCCGTACCCTTGCCGGCAGCTGCACCGTGCCGCTTGGCGCTTATGCGGTGTGTGAAGGTGAAAACATCAGCATTACCGGTTTTGTTGCGAGTGTGGATGGCAAGCAGATGCTGGTTGAAACTGCAAATGGCAGCAGAAATGATGCTGAGGCACTGGGCAAAAAATTAGCCAGCCAACTGATTGCGCATGGCGCTGATAAAATTCTGGCGGCACTCTGATAGAGGCCCTATGCATCCCCGGCAGGCCTGAACATGAGCGCTGATCAATTGCTGCAGGATCTGCATATTGCCGTGACACGGCCGACTGAGCAAGCGCGCAGCCTATGCAAAGCCATTGCGGAGCATGGCGGCGTGGCTATTGAGTTTCCATTAATTGCAGTTTCGGCTTTAGACGATTACCAGCGTTTTGAGCAACAGATTACGCAGTTGCCTGGCACTGATTGGGCAATATTCATCAGTAGCAATGCTGTGGACTTTGCCATGCCGCACGTGCTGAAAAAATATGGTCAATTACCTGCGCAGTTAAAATTTGCAGCTATCGGTCACCAGACAGCCAATGCCTTAAAGCCGTATGGTGTTAATCAGGTACTGATTCCGCAGAAGCGTTATGACAGCGAAACGCTGCTGGCACTGCCTGAAATGCAGAATGTTGTAGGTAAGGTGATTGCTATTTTCCGCGGTGTTGGCGGGCGTGAACTGATGGCCGAGACATTAAAAACGCGCGGTGCACATGTGTATTTTGCAGAAAGTTATCAACGCGTTAATCCACAAAAAACGACTGAATTACTAAACAGCCAATGGCAGCAGAATAAACTCGATGCGGTCATTGTGACCAGTAGCGAAGCCATGCGCTATCTGCTGAAAATGGCGGAAAATGAAACTTGGCTGCAACATGTCACCTTATGCGTTAATCATGAGAGAATAGCTGAAGCGCCAAGACAACTTGGCCTGAAAGTGCTGGTTGCCGAAGCACCGGGGGATGAGGCAATGTTGCAATGCCTGTCACAACTTGTTAAATCAGCGCGTTTGAAATCATAGCGTGTAAAACATCATGACTGACCAAGAAACTCCAACGACATTTATATTAAAAAATAAACCTTCCATGGTAAGCATAGGCTGGGTTATTTTGGTGATCGCGGCACTTTCTACACTGGCCTGGCAATGGCTGAATACGCGGCATAAATTTAATGCAATTGAACTGTCTCTGAGTCAAAAACTGGAACAATATCAAGCCATCAACAAACAAAGCCTGGCACTTGCCAAACAGGCAGAAGAGCGCAGCACCCAAGCCAATATGCGCACTATCGTGCTGGAACAGAAACTTGCAGAATCCCGCGATCAGCAAGAAGCACTGCAAACACTGTACACCCAGCTTGCCGAAAGCCGCGAATCAACCGCTGTCGCCGAAGTAGAACAACTACTTAATATTGCCAGCCAGCAACTGCAATTAAGCGGCAACGTTAAATCTGCCCTGCTCGCCTTGCAGGCAGCTCATAAGCGTCTTGAACCGCTGGAATTGCCACGTGCAATCCAGCTGCGGGAGACGCTCAGCCTGGAAATTGAAAATCTGCAGGAAATACCGCAAATAGACATCGTCAGCATGAGTTCACAACTGACTTATCTATCTGAGCTATGCGCAAAGTTACCTTTAATCAGCGAACGCCAGCCGACTTTGAATGCAAAAGCCACTGCGGAAAATCGGCCGCGTCAGGCGACCACCACCTTGCAAAAGTTGGTGAATAACGTCTGGGATGACATCAAAAACCTGGTCACGGTAGAGCGTATTAATAAACCGGAACCGCCGCTATTGGCGGTGGACCAATCTTTTTATTTACGTGAAAACGTAAAGCTCAGGTTGCTGACGGCGCGTGTCGCTTTGCTACAGCATGATGAAGCGACTTACAAATCTGATTTAAATTCTGTAAAAAACTGGCTCAATGAATACTTTGATACCAAGCACCCGGATACGATCAAAGCCTTCAATCTGCTGAAAAAATTATCCAGCAACAATATCAGCATAGAATTGCCGCGGCTGTCCGAGAGCTTTGCAGCAGTTAGCCGCTATAAATTAACGCTGGAAGATAACAACTGATAAACCATGATTAAGCATAGAATTATTTGGTGGCTGCTAATGCTCTTGGTACTGATCGGGCTGATATGGCTTGCCAGCAATAACGAGGGATACGTACTGATTGTGCGTACCCCTTACCGCATCCAGATTTCATTTAACTTTTTTCTGGCCGTCATTGTGCTGTGCTTTTTTGGATTGCATTACTGCCTGCGCTTTGTACATTTTTTGCGCTGGCTACCACTCAAACGGCGCAGCAAAAAAGAAACTTTGCGCTTAAAAGCGGGCAATGCCGTTTTACTGGAAGGCATGCATGCACTGGCTGAAGGAGATTTCGAAAAAGCCGAAGCTTCTGCCCAGCTGGCACAGGAGCTGATACAGAATTCCGATCTGGAAAAACTGACGCAGGCCTTGGCTGCCGCAAAAAACAAGCAAGGCCAGCTGTTTAATTAAACCTGCCCCGCTTGTTCAATAGCGGAGTTTAAGTTTAAACCTAAACCGCCGCTGCCTGAGGTGGGGTTGGCTTGGCGTAATTGAAAGCATCCGAGTAAAAGGCATCTTCCGGCAAACCTGCCTGCTGGAAGCTGACATGTGCCACCTCCACCATCGCCGGCGCGCCGCAGCAATAGACTTCGTAAGGGCTTAAATCCGCAATATCATCCAATACCGCCTGGTGTACGAAGCCTGTTCTGCCTTGCCAGTTATCCTCTGCTACCGCATCCGACAACACAGGTATGAACTTGATGTGCGGATACTGCTCTACCCAGGCTTGCGGCAGCTCAGGCATATAAAGATCGGCGCCCGCTTTAGCGCCCCAATATAGCGTCACTTCACGCTTAACATTGTTGTGAAGCATGTGTTCAATAATGCCTTTGATAGGCGCAAATCCGGTACCGCCAGCCACCATGATAATGGGCTTCTCCGAATTATCACGGTAGTAAAAACTGCCAAATGGCCCTTCAATACGCAGAATGGCCTTATCCGGCATTTCATTAAATACATACTCAGTGAATACACCGCCCGGAATCAAGCGCAAATGCAGCTCGAGCAAGTTATCCGCATGTGGCGCATTAGCCAGCGAAAAGGCGCGGCGCTTTCCATCTTTGAGCAAAAATTCAACATATTGGCCGGCCATGAACTGTAGACGTTCATTGCTCGGCAGTTTCAAAAACAACGCCATCACATCATGTGACAGCTGCTGCTTACGCTCAACGCGAGCCGGCAGTATGCGCGGCGCTATGGTGCCGATAATAATTTCCCGGCATTCAATGGTCAGGTCAGATAAAGGCCTTGCGCAGCAAAATAGCGCTTTGCCTGCGGCCTTTTCTTCTTCTGATAATGCGCTGCGTGCATAGTCCCCATAGTCGACCTCACCGCTCAATATTTTACCTTTACAGCTGCCACAGGCACCATTACGGCAACCATAGGGGATATTAAACCCAGCCTCCAAAGCTGACTCCAGAACTGTTTCGTAAACTTTAGCGCTGCAAGTATGGCCACTCGGTTGAATCGTTATTTGATATGTCATGTCAGGTGTTTCTAAGGGTTTAATTAAAATTTATAAAATCAGTCTTCACGGCGAAATTCGCCCTCTATTACATCATCATTAGCAGCTTGATAGGGCGATGAGCGGGATGAACCATTTGAAGGCGGCACGCCTAATGGCCGCGCATTCTTAATCGGAATCAACAGCAAAGTAACTGCAATAATATCAGTGATCACGCCGGGCAGCATTAACAATACGCCGGCAATAATGTTACGCGCCGAACCAAACACCGCTTTTGCCGGATTGCCGCCCGCAGCAATATTCTGCATCATGCTCATACTGAACTTTGCTTTTTCTTCACGAACCAGGCGTAAGCCCAGCCAGCCTATTGCGACTAAGTACAACAGCAATAACCAGCCATACTGATCTGCCAATTCAATCAATAGCCATATCTCAGCGATAGGAAAAGCGAGTAAAATCAAAGCTAGAAAAAAACGCATAATGTGCTACCTTAAAATGTTGAATCAAAAACAGTGATGCAAAAAGAAATTATATTAGTGCTGACCAATATGCCTGACCAGACTAGCGCCGCGTTGCTGGCAGAGTCACTGTTAACGCAAAAACTGGCTGCATGCGTAAACGTTATGGCACCCTGTCAGTCTATATACACATGGCAAGGCAAGCTTGAACACAGCGTTGAAATACCTGTGCTGATAAAAACCAGCCAAACACAATACAGCGCACTGGAAGCTGCCATTATAAAAATGCATCCTTATGAACTTCCTGAAATAATCACTATCAACGTAGATGGTGGCTTACCCCAATATTTACAATGGGTAACCACACAATTATCTGCTGAAAGCACTACATGTTAAAAAGATTTGCTTATTTTTTATTAATTCTCGTCACTGTATTTACTACACAGTTAAGCAATGCCGGCGATTCCAGCAGCTTCACTAAAAACCTGTTCAGTACCGATAGCGCTGAAGATGAATTTCTATCACCGGATGCGGCATTTGGATTAGATATCGTTCAATCTAACGATCAAAGCAGCGGACAAAATAATGTTCAGATCAATGCTAACTTTAAAGTCGCGCCTGGATATTATCTGTACAAACAGCGCATTAAATTTGTACTCACCCCTGCGCTTGATCACGAAGTCAAACTACCGGCTGGTGACATCAAAGATGACCCAAACTTCGGCAAGATGGAAGTATATCATCATGATTTTACTGGCAATATCATTATTAAGAGCGCAGACAGCAGCCCAATAAATATTAAAGCCACCTATCAGGGCTGTAGTGAAAAAGGGCTTTGTTATGCGCCGCAACATAAAACCTTTACCATCACCCCACAAACAGTTACCAATTCAGATAATACAGGCGCAACAGAAGTTCCTGCGGATTCAAACTCAGCCAGCGCTGCTGATAATACCAATATTTCCGACAGTGACAGCCAGGCAACCAATCTGCTCAAAAGCGGCAAATGGTGGTTAATCATTCTGGGCTTTTTTACTGCCGGCCTGTTGCTGTCATTCACGCCTTGCGTATACCCGATGTACCCCATTTTATCGTCCATCATCATCGGTAAAAACGCACATCTCACACGCCTGCATGCTTTTAACTTGTCACTGGCATACACGTTTGGCATGTGCCTGACCTACACACTCATTGGCATTGGTGCCGGGCTTTCAGGAACCTTATTAAGCAATACCTTGCAGACGCCTTGGGCGCTAGGCTTTGGCGCATTGGTGTTTATAGTGTTAGCGCTTTCCATGTTCGGCTTTTATGAACTGAAAATGCCGAGCAGCCTTGAAAACGGGCTCATGTCTGTAAGCCGCCGCATTAAGGGCGGTCATCTGTTCAGCGATTTCCTGATGGGCGCACTTTCTGCACTCATCATCAGCCCCTGTGTTGCTGCGCCGCTTGCGGGGGCACTGCTTTATATCAGTAAAACCAGCGATGTCGTGCTGGGTGGTGTTGCCTTATTCTCGCTGTCACTTGGCATGGGTGCACCGCTGCTGCTTATCGGCGCCTCTGCCGGCACGTTGCTGCCAAGAGTAGGCAGCTGGATGAATGCAGTACGCAACCTGTTTGGCGTGTTAATGATAGGCGTTGCAGTATGGCTGATAACACCCATTATTCCAGTCAGTCTGCAGCTTGCATTATGGGCGGCGCTATTAATCGTACCGGCAATCTTCATGCATGCATTAGACCCGCTGCCTGTTGATGCAAAACCTGCACTCAGGTTCTGGAAAGGTATTGCAATCATGTTATTAGTAACCGGATTGACGATGCTGATTGGCGCATTATCCAATGCAAAATCGCCATTGCAGCCACTCGGCGGTTTGTTGGCAAAAAGCGCCGCCTCTCAAGAGCAGCACTCGAGCCTGAACTTTAAACGCATCAAGAATCTGGCGGAACTGGATGCAGAATTAAAGGCCGCGCAAGGTAAACCGGTAATGCTCGATTTTTACGCTGACTGGTGCGTATCATGCAAAGAACTGGAGCAGTTCACATTCAGTGACCCGCGTGTGCAGACTGCCGTCAAAGGCACGGTATTGCTACAGGCCGACGTCACCGGTAATAGCGAAGATGATAAAGCCTTATTACAACGGTTCAATCTATTCGGCCCGCCCGGCATTTTATTTTTCAACGATAAAGCACAAGAAGAAACGCATCTTAAAGTAGTCGGCTATAAAAATGCAGATGACTTCTTGCAAATTCTGAACCAGCGCGGCAGCTGCCTGCCAGAAACGATTCAATGTTAAAAAAACCTCTTTCATTCATTGCTTACCTGACCATGCTCATTATTTTAGGTTTGGCGGTGCGGCATTATGCAATCAACCCCATCTATGATAATCCGGCAAATAACAAAGCTGAAATTAGCAGCGCTCCGCTTTTTACTACGCGACTTGCAGACTTACAGGGCGTCAAACAGAACCTGAGCCAATATAAAGGCAAAATCATCGTGGTAAATTTCTGGGCAACATGGTGTCCGCCGTGTCGCGAAGAGATGCCCGAGCTCTCTCAACTGCAACTGGAACATAAAAGTAAAAATGTCGTTGTTTTAGGCATAGCAGAAGATGAGCTGCCTTTAGTAAAAGAATATCTGCAGTCTTCGCCGGTCACTTATCCGATTTTCATTGCTGAAAATGAAGGCATGAACCTGGGAGCCGACCTTGGCAATGACAAAGGCGTGCTTCCATATACTGTAATAATAGGCGCAGATGGCCGCGTGATAGATACATTTTATGGCAGAATCAGTAAAGCATTACTTGAAAAATCCTTACAAAATTTATTAACTCAGTAAAAATTGTCTTATAATTAAATCGTCCAGAATAAAAGATTCTATGTACTAACCATGTAATCTACAGGTAATTTCGCTTAATTACATTAATGTTGCTGGACAAAATCTATTAACTTCGGCAAACTTGCGATTATGAAATACAGCAATAATCGCAAAAATTCGTTGGAAAAGGCATGCAACCATGTCATCTAAATCCATTTTAGTACTACATGGCCCCAACCTTAATATGCTGGGATTGCGCGAACCTGAACACTATGGCAGCGCCACACTGGACAGCATCAATCAGTCGCTAGTCAGCAAAGCAAAATCTGCCGGTATTGATTTAGAAACCTTTCAAAGCAATTCTGAAGCAGACCTTGTTATTAAAATTCAGTCTCTCGCAACGCACAAAGTTGATTTTGTAATTATCAATCCGGCGGCATTTACGCATACATCAGTTGCCATGCGCGATGCATTAAGTGCAGTAAAAGTACCTTTTATTGAAGTACATTTATCCAACGTTTTTGCACGTGAAGCATTCCGTCACCACTCATATTTCACTGATATTGCCGTCGGCATCATCAGCGGTTTAGGCGCCCAGGGCTATGCATTGGCGCTTGACTACGCTATTCAACACATCGATCGTTCTAATTAATATAATTAAAATTAAAATTTTCAGAGGGTTATCATGGATTTACGCAAACTTAAAAAGTTAATCGATTTAGTAGAAGAATCAGGTATTTCAGAGCTTGAACTTACCGAAGATGGCGAAAAGGTGCGCATTAGCCGCAACTTCACATCAAATGCATCAGTTCAGCAATACGCGCCTATGCAATACAGTGCGCCACAATATGCAGCCCCAGCTGCTGCCGCACTAGCAGCCCCGGCTATAGAAGCCCCGGCTGTTGAAGAAGGCCACGCGGTCAAGTCACCTATGGTCGGTACTTTCTACCGTTCACCTTCACCGGATGCTAAATCATTCGTTGAAGTCGGCGATACTGTAGC
>Ga0207972_100180_pt1 | contig 19856 bp, 15 predicted proteins | sample LakWasMe75_LOW10_2_FD_183903 | JGI IMG/M metagenome (GOLD analysis project Ga0207972, IMG submission 183903) | Freshwater sediment methanotrophic microbial communities from Lake Washington under simulated oxygen tension - Sediment Metagenome... | ecosystem: Environmental > Aquatic > Freshwater >...
GCGATATTTCTGTTCACTCTCATCCAGTCTGGACTCAGCATTTTTGCGCTCGCTGATGTCAATACCCATGCCTACCAGACAATCGATGTCTTGGAATTTAACATTCCGGCCGGTGAATAGATAAGGTGTTTTTGCACCATCTTTTGCCAGCAATGATGCCTCTATAAAAGATTGACCATGTGTGAATACTTCTGTAATTTTTTCAGCGATGACTGATTTTTCTTCTGCCGCAAAAAAGTCCAGCGGATGCATGTTAGCTATTTCTTCATTGGAGTAGCCGCTAACAGTTTGAAAGTTGTGATTCCAGCGCAAAAACTTGCCTTCATAGTTATAAAAATAGAGTATGCCGGGCATGCTTTCTATCATCATATCTGAGAATAGTGATTCATTTTTGGCAAGGATTTCTGCTTGCCTGCGCCTTTCCTCGCGCCCCAGATTTTCTAAAGCAAACGAAATGTTATCGACAGTTTCTTTTAATAATGCGATTTCTTTATCTTGAAAGAAAAGTGCTTGTTCAGCATACACGCTGATGGTGCCGCATACTTTGCTGTTGGCGCGAATTGGAAACGCTGCAGAAGCGCGAAAACCACGGCTGTTAATTTCTTCGCGCCAGGCCAGTGTTGCAGTATCTTGCTGCATGTTGTTGCAAATATAGGGTTGCCCGGAGCGGAATGCGATGCCGGATGGCCCTCTGCCTTCAGGCCTGTCATCTGAATATACTTTAATGGTGCTGAGGTAGTTGTTGTCATCGCCGCAAACGGCGGCTGGTACCAGCTGGTTGGTTGCAGGGTCGTTCCAGCCCACCCATGCCATTTTGAAACCGCCTTCTTCAACAAGTATGCGACATAAACTGCTGAATAGCTGTTCCTGATTCGGTAGCCAAATGATGGCTTGGTTTACTTTTGTGAGTGCGGCGTACAGGCGAGAGAGTTGTGCGATTTCACGCTGCTGCTCTTTTAATAAGGTAATGTCTCTTACCATGCCAAGCAGTTTGCCATCCGGCATTGTGGTAGCGATAATCTCGGCACTGAACACTGTGCCGTCTTTGCGTTTTAGCTGCCATTCACGCATGTAATTCTCTTTGGCTTTAATGCTGTCTATTGCAGGCTGGATGTATTCAAATTCACTCTGAACAATAATGTCGGCTGCATGCATGCCGATTAATTCATCACGGCTGTAACCTAGCATGTTACATATGCTAGGGTTGGCATCCAGATAGTAACTTTGGGAATCGGCGATAAGAATGCCATCGGGCGCATACTCAAAGAGTGCTCGATATCTTGCTTCAGCAGCTTCGTGCTCAGAACTGATTGCCGAGGCTGTGAGCGATTGTTTCTTAACTTTTTGTTTCGTCAAGATATTTCATTCTTTTTTTGTTTATTGATGCTAACACATAAATAAACAATATTGATTAAACAGCCGTAGCAAATTACTGCTTACTCAATGCCTTCTATTGCTAAGCTTTCACTCAGTATTATGAGTGCAAGCGCACAGACATGTAAAATTTAATAATAGATAATAACTTTCTAAGTGTAGGCACACAGCCCGACATGATCAGTATTGCAACTATAAGTGATATCAACTAAGGAATTATATGCATGTAAGTTTTGAATTAGCGCAACAAGTTATTGATAAAGCAGTAGAAAAATCGATTGAAATTGGAGTGAAATTCTGTATTCGATAAACTTAAGCCAGATAACTAAGCAAGCTTGAATAAGTAATTTGCGTTTACGTTGTAATGGATAAAATTATTCACCTAAAATTTCAGCTACCGGCTGCAGATTCTCAATATGCACACAAACTACCTTGATGATAACGATGATAGGGATACCAAGTAACATCCCCCACACGCCCCACAGCCATGTAAAGAATAATAATGAGATAAAGACCGCAGCAGAATTCATCTTTGCAATACGTCCTGTCATCCAAGTGGTTAGAAACACGCCGATTATTGTAGCTATCACCATGGTGGCCCCCGAAACCAACATCGCCATCAGTATAGAATCAAACTGCATATAAGCTGCAATTCCAGTAGCAGCGGCAGTGACTACCGGGCCGAAGTACGGCACCACATGCAGAAAGCCAGCCGCCACAGCCCAAGCGCCTGCATTTTCCAAGCCCAGCATACGGAATGTGACCCACATCGCCAAGCCTACCATGACGTTGGTAACCAGTAGCATAAACATATAACGTTGAATTGAATTGTTGATGTCTTCAAGAATATTGACGGTGATTTTTCTTTTAGATAATGAAGGTCCGGTAAGCCTTACTAATTTACGTTTAAACGTATCGCCTGATAACAACAGAAAATAGGCAAGAAATGCCATTGTGATTGCTTCTCCGATAAAACCAAAAACACCCAAAGAACCACGCCAGAGAAAGTCACCTATTTTAAATTTACGCTCTTCAACAACAACATGTACCCTTTGGTTTTTCTTGGGTGCAACCGCATTTGTCACCGAATTGGTAGCGGTTTCAACTTGGCTGGCAGCGATTTGTACTTTCTGGATATTTGTCAGTGGTTCTCCACGCTTGCTTGCGAACGCAGAGGTAAGTTTAGTCGAGACTTCAGGCAGTTTGGCAATGATGGACTGCACCTGCCCGCGTAATGTAAAACCAGCAAAACCAATGCTGGCCATAAGAAAAATGATCACGAGGCTAGAACCTATGACGCGCGGGATTTTGATATATTCCAGCCACTTCACAACCGGATTCAGTGTGTAGGCCAGCAACACACCAAGCAGCATGGTAATGACGAAATTTTGTGCCCAATCCAGAGCAAAAATGACGGCTATCGTTGTAAGTATGACCAATGCCACATTTTTAACCTGCACCAAATCCTTGGCAGGCATTGTGGATGAAGCTGCATCAGACGGATTATCAATATCTTGGAGATTATTAGAGTTCAATGCATTGTCCTGATGTTACATGGTTGATATCACATAATTGTTAGCTGATATTTGTAGCTGCGTAGAAAAGAAAACGGATGATGAGTAAATCTATCTTCAAGATCCACTGGATATAGTTTTTGCAGCACGCAAGCTAGTGTGTATACAATTTTTCTTACAGCATAGCACTCACAGACTATTTTTTATTTCTTTGTGGAAGAAATTATTTACCAGCTTCTTAAGTTTTTAAAATACGAAACCTGTATTTTCCATATGTTGTTCGTTCATGGTTATAGTGTAATTAAATTAACTCAAGCGGTGACGATATGTGAGCGAGATTATGATTAATCATGAGAAATCCAAATTGACAATTTCTGGTCACGAAGAGAATTCCAATAGAAATTCTGATGGCAAGAGCATAGAATGAAGTCGCAAATTTATTTTCTTTTATGACACTTTTGAGTCCCTATTGAATCATTCACCAAAATTTGAGCGCAGTGTTTCGAATAAAGGCTCCAGTGGCGACATTACTGATGTCTTAAAAGTAGTGCTGCTTTATGCTATCTTCTCTGCAGTATACATACTGATATCTGATGAGTTATTACATTGGTTTCTTTCTAGTGATCCTCAATTACTCACCTATGCAAGTATTGCTAAAGGTTACATTTTCATTCTGATTACCTCCGCGCTACTTTTTGGCTTGATCCGCCGACTGTTGCGTCAAAATCTAGCAGACCTACAGGTGCGCGAAGAGGCTTACCGAATCCTTACAGAGCAGAGTCCGGCAATCATCTATCAAGCGAATGTTGACAATGATGGTCATACAATTTTTATCAGTTCGCAAGTGAATGAACTTGGTTATTCCCCTGACGAATGGATTAGTCACCCTGGTTTATGGAAATCGCTAATTCATCCAGATGATGCTAAGCGTGTTATGGCCGAGATGAATGATGCGATTAACCGTAAAATTGCATTTTCATCTGAATATCGATTGAGAAACAAAAAGGGTGAATGGAGATACTTTCATGACAAAGCCAGAATATTTAATGATACTAATGGCTATCCTCTATATCAGCAGGGGATGCTAATAGACATCACCGACAGCAAACTAACAGAAATTGAACTTAAAATCGCTGCTATTGCCTTTGAATCCAATGATGGGATGTTTATTACTGATGCCAATAGGGTCATATTGCGGGTTAATTCAGCCTTTATAAAAATAACTGGATATACCTTGGAAGAGGCCATTGGCAAGACGCATGAGCTTTTTAGTTCAGATCGTCAGGACAGGCACTTATACGATCTGATGTGGCACAGTATTGAGCATACGGGCGCATGGGAAGGTGAGGTTTTGGGTAAGCGCAAAAATGGCGAAGTTTACCCGGCGCGGCTTATTATGAGTACCGTCAAAAATGCAGAAGGCATTATTACCAACTACGTAGCATCCCTTACAGATATTACTGCCAGTAAAGCGGCCTCTGATGAAATCAAGAATTTGGCTTTCTTTAATCCACTGACCAAGTTACCCAATCGCCGCTTACTCATTGATCGCCTGAAGCAGGCTTTGGTTTCCAGTGCACGTAGCGGAAATAAAGGGGCGCTGCTGTTTCTTGATCTGGACCGTTTTAAGACACTTAACGATACACTTGGTCATGATATTGGCGATTTGCTGCTGAAACAGGTTGCCGTGCGATTGTCTGATTGCGTACGGGCTGGCGATACCATTGCCCACATTGGCGGTGATGAATTCATTTTACTGCTTGAAGATTTAAGCCCGGACGCTATTGATGCCGCAGGTCAAGCGGAGTCTGTCAGTAACAAAATATTGCATTCAATTTCGCAGCAATACCAGCTTGGCGTCAATAGTTACCGCAGTAGCGCCAGTATAGGTTCAGTAATATTCAATGGTCATGATGTCAGCATAGATGAGTTGCTCAAGCAGGCTGATATTGCGATGTACCAAGCTAAAGACTCAGGTCGTAATATATTACGCTTTTTTGATCCAAAAATGCAAGAAGCTATTAACGAGCGCGTAGAGCTGGAAAACGAGTTGCGTATTGCTATAGAACAGAAGCAGTTTGAATTGTACTACCAAGCGCAAGTTGATAACTCGGGTCGAGTAATAGGTGCCGAAGCTTTAATTCGCTGGCGACATCCTGTGCGTGGCGTTGTCCCGCCTTTTGATTTCATTCCGCTGGCAGAAGAAACAGGCATTATCCTGCCAATGGGTTATTGGGTGCTGGAAGCTGCCTGCGCTCAGCTCAAATTATGGCAGCAAAATTCGCATACCAGAGCATTAACTTTAGCTGTTAATGTGAGTGCAAAACAGTGTCATCAGGCTGATTTTGTTGACCAGGTTAAAGAGCTCATAACTCGCTATGATATTGATCCCGCATTTCTTAAGTTGGAACTCACCGAAAGCACCTTGCTGGAAGATATTGAAGGCATTATTGCCAAAATGATTATATTGCGGAAAGCGGGTGTCAGATTTGAATTGGATGACTTTGGAACTGGCTATTCATCACTGCAGTACCTTAAAAAATTGCCATTAAATCAATTGAAAATCGATAAGTCGTTTATTTCTGATATTGCAATTGAGGGTAATGGCAGAACGCTTGTGTGCACTATTATTGCCATGGCACATAGTTTAAATCTTAATGTGATTGCCGAGGGCGTCGAGACAGAAGAACAGCAGCAGTTTCTCAAGGATAACGGCTGCGATCACTACCAAGGCTACTTGTTTAGCAAACCAGTAACCATTAAAGATTTTGAGGCTTTGTTCGAGCCTGATTAATAATTTTACACGGCATTATTGTTGCGTTGAGCCGGTGGTCGTGATTTGAGCCTCTATTCTGTTTGGAAAAATTCTTGATACATGGTGGCGATATTGGCTCATGATACTTCTCCTGAAACATTAGCTATATTAAGTATGGAAATAACTTAACTTAGTCCGCCACCAGATATCTGTGTGCTAGCACGCTCATAGTGAGTTTTCATTAAGGATATATGGCATATCTTTAATGAAAACTCTATTTTGACTTGGCGTGGTGGATTTGTAACTGATTGTTTGTAATGATTTTTAGCTCATGATTAAGGATGAGTTTTTGCAAAAAAGATTCGGCATAGGGGTGGTTCTCAGAGTACAATATTGTACAGTTTAGAATTACTTATAAATTCATAGCTTTCTGGGGCGGTAGTGTGTGCTAACTATCACTTTTAATCTGTAGTTGCAGTGCGCAACTCACAGGAGCATCAAAATAAATAAGGCTGACAGGAATGTCGGCCTTTTTGTATTTCAGTATTCTTTAGCGCTTACCGACCAGTTTCACATGGCCGATAAACGGCAGTAAGCAATAATTAGCAAATATTTAGTCAATACGAAAGAATTATTCATGCAGGCCAGTTTGAGCAAGAAGTCATCATCTATTTTTGTTTGGGCAACTATTTTTGTCCTGGTAGCCATTATCGGTTTTGCCTATGTGAAATGGATTCCGTATTATGCCAAGGCTTTTGTTGCCCAAAGCCAACACTCGATCGGTGAGTCAATCATATCTGGAGAAGCTGGTGCTGCACCGCCCGCATCTTGGCATGCAGCAGTGGAGTATGCCATTGCCTATGGCAAGTCTATCTGGAAAGCAATGATTCTTGGACTGCTACTGGGTTCAGGGATTAAAGTGCTGCTCCCCTCACGATGGGTGAGCGACTTACTGGGTCGTCTAGGCTTCAGAAGCGTCATACGCGGAGGCGTGTTAGCTATCCCCTGCATGATGTGCACCTGCTGTGCTGCCCCGGTGGCTGCTGGCATGCGGCAAAGCCGTGCATCAATCGGGAGTGTAGTGTCTTGGTGGCTCTCGAATCCTATATTGAATCCTGCCACTATCGTGTTTATGGGATTTGTACTAGGTTGGGGCTGGGCACTGTTCAGAGTTGTCTTTGGTATTGCAATGGTGCTGGGAATTGCCTATCTGGCAGAGCGTTATGCTGGCTCCGATGCTACTGCCTCAACAACTAATCATTTGCCCCCGGCTCTAGAGGCTGATGCCTTAACGGGCAATATTTTGCTGCGCTGGATGCGGGAGTTTATGACTCTGACAATCAGACTTTTACCTGAGTATCTCATTCTGGTGTTATTGCTTGGTGCTGCCAGAGCTTGGCTGTTCCCGGTGTTTAATGCTGATGACAGTATGATCTGGATCGTTGCGATGGCACTTGCTGGTACGCTGTTTGTTATTCCTACGGCTGGCGAAGTACCTATTGTGCAAGCGATGCTTGCGCTGGGAATGGGGGCAGGTCCTGCGGCAGCACTTATTATGACACTGCCTGCGATCAGTTTGCCTTCTCTAGCGATGCTTGGCAGCGTCTTCAGCGTACGCATCCGACTCGTGATCGCCATTGGTGTTGTGCTTTCTGGAGTCGTTGCCGGACTTAGCGCCAGACTCGTGTTTTAATGTAGATAAGCTATTGTGTTTAACCGAATAAGCACTGATATGTGAAATTTTTAAGGCGCTGAAAGCGCTAGTATCCTGAAAATTAACATTAGCGCGGATCATAATTCGTTGATACTGCTTTTAGTGACTGCATGCACCAAAAATAAAAGGACTTGGACAATCTGCTCCGGTTTCTTTCGTTCTAACTATGGTTAGATAAAGTGATGAAGCAATAGCCAATAATTTGATTCGCGCTATTTTATTAAAACAATATTATTTATTAATGATGAATCACGAAAACTCTGTATATAGCGGACCAATGCCCTTAGTGCGTTGGATATGGCGTTCATATTTTCGTGCTTCACTAATGCCGCTGCTGGTTGTAGAAGTTGCCTTAATTTCCTTATATTTCATCAGCAATGAAATCACGAATCGAGAAAACATTCAGGCTATCCGTATGGTGGCCGAGCAGGATGTAACAAACACTGCGTTCCGTGAGGCGGTCGGAATTAATCGTCAATTGGAAGGCATAGCGCAAGCTACAGAGTTTTTGCGCCAACATACAGCAATTGTGATGACCGGTGCCAAGCCATTTGAACTTGACGATCCTGAACGTTTTGCATATTCCAAAGAAGGTGCGTTTTATACAACTAAAGATACGGGCAGCGCTGCAGTTCTTTATAGCGGACATGTGCCAATAGGCGATACTGAGCGTAAAAAAGCCTATCGGAGTGCAGGTCTGGATGATGCATATATCGGCATTAAAAATGCATTTCCGTTAATTGTGCAGTTGTATTACAACACGCATGATTCTCTGAATCGAATCTATCCATACTTCGAAGTTTTATCGCAATATCCTTCCAGGATGAATATTCCTTCATATAACTTTTATTATGAAGCGGATGCCAGACACAATCCGCAGCGTAAGGTGGTATGGACGGACGTATATGTAGACCCTGCAGGTCAAGGCTGGATGACCTCCTGTATTGCGCCTGTCTACTCAGGTGATTTTCTTGAAGGCGTAGTCGGTTTAGATATTACCGTTGATGCAATCATTGCTGATGTGCTTGATTTGAAAGTCCCATGGAGCGGCTATGGGCTGCTTGTGAGTCGTAATGGCACCATCATTGCCTTACCTAAAGTGGGTGAATCCGATTGGGGGGTAAAAGAATTTACCAAGCATGAATATTCAGAAGCCATTCATAAAGATACTTTTAAACCCGCGAGTTTTAATGTTTATGAGCGTGACAAGAACTCTGCATTATCGAAGGGTTTGAGGGAGAAGTCTAATGGTACCGTGCATACGGATCTTAACGGAAAACGCATCGTGTCATGGGCAACAATTCCGCAAACGGGCTGGAAACTGTTGATTACCGTACCTGAAAGTGAAGTGTATGCGACTTCAACTGCATTAGCAGCCCGTCTTAATAATCTGGCCTGGCTTATGTTGGCCGGTATGCTGGTTTTTTATATCATATTTTTCTCGTTCTTGTACCGTCGCGCACGGCAGATGACGGAGTTTATTTCTAAACCGCTAGAGGCAATTGACCGTATGGTTACCAGTGTTGCGGCCGGAAATTATCAGCAAAATACGCCAGATTTTTTTGTTGCTGAATTGAATCGTACTGCAGAGGGCATTGTTCAGATGGGTGGCCAGATCGATGCGGCTGGGAAGTCTCGAAAAATTGCCGAGGCTGCATTGGTGGAACTCAGCAGTCGGTTGCAATCGATATTTGACCTTAGTCCAGATGGTTTTATCTCTATTGATGCCAATGCGATGGTGATTATGGTTAATCCCGCGTTCTGCCGTATTACAGAGACAGCATCTGCTGATTGGCTCGGTATAAGTGAGGACGAACTATGGCAACGTATTGAATCACTGACACATGTTCCTTTAAATGTTTTGAAGGCACAGAATAACTTTAAACTGGAACTGTTAAGGCCAACATGGCGTGTGCTGCAGTGTGTGATTCGCGATATTAGTCTTGATAATGTATTTAATGCCGGCAAAGTTATTTATATGTATGACATTACGCGTGAAGTTGAACTGGATCGTATGAAAAGCCAGTTTTTAGCAACAGCGGCTCATGAGTTACGCACACCACTTACCACTGTAATGGGCTATTCTGAGTTGCTTGCTAATGACATGGTGCCGGCTAACAAGAAATCCATGGCGGTTAACGCAATTCTTGATCAATCCAGATGGCTGGTTAATATCATTAATGAGTTACTTGATCTCGCCCGTATTGAGGCTGGCGGAATCATGGACTTCAATATTCAAGTTTATGCTGCTGATCAACTGGTGATTGATGCGATAAATGTTTTTACTGTCCCGGCTGGCAGAGGTGAGGTTCGTTGTGAACTGGTCGCTGGTTTATATGTAGGTGTGGATAAAGATAAATTTAAAGCAGTGTTATTTAACCTGCTGGATAACGCGTACAAATATTCATTCAATGGCGATGTAGTGATCCGTGTTTTAGAAAAAACCTCCGACAATATCCCATATGTGGGATTTCAGGTTGAGGATGCCGGTATTGGGATGACGGAAGCCCAGGTTGCACATGTTTTTGAACGCTTCTGGCGTGCAGACGCCAGTGGCAAAATTCCCGGTACAGGGTTAGGCATGTCGATATCTAACGAAATCATCCGATTGATGGGAGGTACCATTGAGATTGCCAGTCAGAAAGGCACTGGTACCAGAATGACTGTATGGTTAACTAAAACCAGCTCACGTCCTGAAGTTGGCACTCACTAAAATAGCAGGTTCTGTATTGGCACAGTTTGAAGGGGGCAGGGTCTCACCGATTAAAGCAATCATTACTTATCTGTGGATTTTGCATTGATGGTAAGCACGCGCTTATAGTGATCATTTGCTGTGACTGTATTTGTATTACAGCGCAACGTATTGCAGAGGTAGTTCCAGAGATAAAGTACTTGGAGAAACCCAAGTCCTTTTTTTATGGTTTAACCTTAGTCGACCCAAAGTATTCTCTATATCTTATATTCGTAATATCTGATAACAGCTTGAGGTAATTTATAGCTTTAAACTAGTACAAACACAATGACTTTTGCTTAAACTGCTATGTATGTGTCAGGAAGCGTTAACACATTTATAAATAACTCTATTGCGCCCGCTTCTTTTTGCCTCGTACATTGCTGAATCAGCTGCATCCATTGCCTGTTCAATAGACGTCTGGCTTTCGATGTTGGTGATACCTATACTAATCGTATAGTTTATTACGCCCTTGCTGGTTGAAACAGGTTTTGTTTCGATGATGGAACGTAATCTTTCTGCAAAAGTAATCGCTGCTTCTTCGGAAATGTTGGGCAGAAATATTGCAAACTCCTCGCCGCCCATGCGACCGATAACATCCTCCTTACGCAGATTTTCTTGAATGTTTTTAGCAAAATCAATCAGAACCTGGTCTCCTGCCAGATGACCATAACTATCATTGATCGCTTTAAAGTTATCAATATCGAGTACTAACAGGGAGAGCGGTGTTTTCATGCGTATAGCCCGACTCTTATTTTTGTGTAAACACTCAAGAAATATTCTTCTGTTATACAAGTTGGTCAGTGAGTCATGCTCCGCATACTTGCGCAATTTTAATGAAATTACTTCGTTAGTTAGCAGAACGACACCCAAAGGTAATAAAGAAGTAATCATGAGCTGCTCATAAAGAATCAAGTCTGTAGGAGCGATTGAGATTGCATCTAATATGGCTCTAACTTGGTTGCTGAACAAAGCGGAACGTAGTGTGTTAAATAAACCATGCGCAAACAGCGTCACGCCAAATAAATGGCGAAAAGGAGATGTGTTAAAACTGTCACGTAACAGATATATGGCACCTGCCATAAAAAATAATCCAGATACCAGGCTGGATAAAAGGAATCTGATAGGCAGATTGTTTTCAATAATAGTGTAATAAGATGAAATGCCAAGAACAATAACGATGATTGGAATGGCAATAAATTCAATGCGACATTTAATCTCCATATGACGGCAACAGCCCTTTAATGCAAAAAATCCTGTCCCCATCAAGGTAACCTGGTTTACAAGCATAAAAGCAAATTCAGAATGCACTGCATTACAGATGAAAAACGTGATATTGATAAATGCTGAGAGGTAAGCAATGAACCATTCCCACAGTCCTTTTATTCCCCTGTTAAAGTACCATGCGACAAATAAAACAATCGTCATGGATATCACTAGCAAGTAAAGTGCTAACAGTAAGTTGGAGTTAAATGACATAAATGTAGCAGTAATAATTTGAAGATTATGAAACGTGTTGCTTGTGGAAATTTACTGGAATGATTAAAGCTTTAATATTTTATCATTTTTATCATATGAAGCCATGATAGTTAATGATTAATATTTGGATATTAAAACAATTAGATTGCTATTTTTTGTTTAAGCAATTGATTATTATATTTTAATATATTAATCAGTGGTTGTTTTAGTGTGTGGTAACTTGCTGATCTGTCAATCTATAATTATCATTTTTATTACATATATTTTCCGTGTTCAGCAAATGCCTATGTTTAGACCGCTGAATTTTATTTTGCTATCAGGCTGATGCACGCACTAGTGTGTATGGCAGTAGTTAGTGTTGTTTTACTTGTAGGTGATCTTGCATGAGGGTGGTAAAGTCAATATAGAGTCTCTCATGGTTGCCTTGTAAAACTAAAGGTTGCTGATTTCGTTTGTGACAGATGAATCCGTATAGCTTGGAAAATTTCCTTTCTAATATTAAATATATTAAGCAGTACTTTTAACCAGTCATTTTAATTTAATATAAGTTGCGTTAAATCAAGGTTGCAGATTATTCGCTGAGCGAAGCTGCAACATTAGTGATTTAATTAATAAGGAATATCATATGTCTAGCATGATGAGAGCCGCTATATTTGTCGAACCAGGCCGTATTGAATTGGCAGACAAGCCGATACCAGACGTAGGACCGAATGATGCATTAATAAGAATAACCACCACTACTATCTGTGGCACAGATGTGCATATTCTCAAGGGGGAGTATCCTGTAGCCAAAGGACTGACTGTCGGGCATGAGCCGGTAGGCGTTATTGAAAAACTTGGTAGTGCGGTACAGGGTTATCAAGAAGGTCAGCGCGTGATTGCGGGTGCTATTTGCCCTAGTTTTACATCTTATTCCAGCCAGGATGGCTTCCCGTCACAAGATGGCAGTTACCTTATTCCCAGCGGTAAATGTGGCTGCCATGGCTATAAAGCGACTGCTGGTTGGCGTTTCGGTAACCTGATAGATGGTACTCAGGCCGAGTATGTTCTGGTCCCGGATGCTCAAGCCAATCTGGCGCCTATTCCAGATGGCCTGACCGATGAGCAGGTGCTGATGTGCCCAGATATTATGTCTACAGGGTTTAGAGGTGCTGAAAATGCCAATATCAAAATCGGTGATATGGTGGCAGTTTTTGCGCAAGGGCCAATCGGCTTATGTGCAACTGCTGGTGCCAGACTAATGGGTGCCAGCACTATCATTGCAATTGATGGCAATGATCATCGTTTAGGTATAGCAAAAGCACTGGGAGCCGATATTACCCTCAATTATAATCAATGTGACGTCGTCGACGAGATTATGAAAATTACCAAAGGTCGCGGTGTAGACGCTTCGATTGAAGCATTAGGCACACAATCAACTTTTGAATCGTCATTACGCGTATTAAAACCCGGTGGCACGCTTTCAAGTCTCGGTGTTTATTCCAGTGACCTTACTATCCCATTGTCGGCTTTTGCTGCAGGATTGGGCGATCACAAAATTGTCACTGCATTATGTCCGGGTGGCAAAGAGCGCATGCGTCGCTTAATGAGCATATTGGAATCAGGTCGGCTGGATCTTGGGCGATTGGTGACACATCAATATCATCTGAATGACATCGCTGCAGCATACGAGCTTTTTGCAAACCAGCGTGATGGTGTGCTTAAGGTAGCAATCAAACCTAATTAATCACGGCATAATAAGCGCGTCAATTAGTTATAAAAAAATTTGGTCGGTTGATTAATCGGCCGTTGCTTAAAGCAGTGTTTGTGATTTTCTGTTACTAGCTTTTGCTGCCATTTGCAAATGGGTCAGTAAGGAAGTTTAGAATAATATTGAATGAGTTTAACTTTAATCCGATAGTCTCGGGTTGTTGGAGCGTATCGTATCAAGACAAAAAGCCTAGCCGTTCTCGACTAGGCTTTTTTATTTTCTGTGTGCGTAATGGCCGATACTAAGCCAGTCAGCAATGGCAGTGCGGTGTGAGTCAGCGATAGTCAGTGTGTATTGAATTTCTACAAAGCCGGTTGAGTCTGCATAGATGAAAATAGGTTAGTAATAGCTTAGCTTTGTAGCGTACAATAGCGCGTGTTGCTAAATTTCACTTAAAAATCTGTAGCTTAAGTAAATGTAAGTGATCACTCATTTTTACTCGCAAGGCGTTGGCTCCGTTCATGCCTCGTAGCGTAATCCCTCAAAAAAATCGACTTACACGATAACGACATATAGGTCGTTTTTATTTGAAGTAAACAAGGAGTTTAAAATGTATAACGCATTAGTACTCGCAAATATTAAAAAGCACGGACAGCGGTGTGACAGAGAAATCGCTGACGAAACTGGTATACCCCTTATACAAGTGCGTAGTTCAATCACAGCACTTGAGTTGACTAAGGCAATTTCAAGCTGCAACATCACAAATTTCCAAGATGGTGTAGCAATTGAAGGCATGTTATGCCGCATATCTGGTTATATACCACCAGCGGCACCCGGCAGAAAATCAGCCGCTAAGCACTAGTAAAATTAGTACTGTGACTGATGCACAGGTGAAGTCAAATTAAAGGACTTGGATGCATCCAAGTCCTTTAATTTTTTAAGAAACACCCTATTGCAGCGCAAGGCATTTTTGGGGTTTAGAAACTTCTAAAATTTACTAATTCGAATTTCATATCCGGGCAATTTAAACCGCCAAAATCTTTAGATGAGCCACTACCTTGCACACGCTGTATGACGCATGATGACGACCCACCAACAGGAACAGCGCCACATGAAACGCGGTATTGATCAACGCTGGTATTGCTCTTGCTGTTGGCAACGATCAGCGTTCCATAAGATCCGGCACTAGCAAAGTCTGCTTCGTTTTTTAAAGAGCCTTCTCCTATTTTGCAGCCAGAAGATTTAAACAATAATTTCTTACTGGATCCAGCCGAAAGTGAGTGATTTTTCGTCGCTGCACTATCATCAGCAGGTAGATTTGATTGTGTACTTGTGCATCCGTATAGTAAAAAACCAATTAATACTGCAATAGTAATTTTAAACATGATTAATATTCTTTCGTGGGTAAAAAGCTAAACAGCATATTGGGTATGAATTTACTGGCATTGCCAGCTGCTATCAAGTGCTATTTCTAATATATTAACTACTGATGGCAATCTATTTAATCACATTCAGTTATGAATCAATAAACTCATAGTTGGCAGATAACGTGAATGTTTTGCTGGCAAGCGCTTTCTTATTTGCCTTCAAGTATTCCAGAAACTCAATCGCAGATGTAGGGTTGGGCATCACCTCAGATGTGGCCAGAGGTAATGAAAAGATTGAAATCTCGCGATTAATGATATTGAGGTCTTTATGCTTTGATGCACGGAAAATATCAACAATCTTGGTTTGGATTTGCTCTCTGTTGCTGTCATAGGGCACGAGAATCCAGTAATTCGTGACATGACGACTAATGATGTCTGTTTTACGGAAGTCATTGGTAAGTGAAGTGGTCAATAAAGCGAGTTGTTTAAAAGCTTCTTGTACGCCAAACGCCTCGCCAAGCTCATGGTCGCTTCCTAATTCAATATGTACCAAGTCAAACTGTATTGAGCTGGCGTAGCGATTTAAAAGCGCCAATAACCATTCAAGCGTGAATAAAAAGGCGCGTCGTGATTCAATTTCTTTTTTAATCAATGCATTACTGGTGTCGTCTGTTTGAACCATATTTAATATCCCTAGTTATGTTTCTAGTTTAGCTTGTATGCAATCCTGTTTAAGTTAGATCAGACCGCATTACTTGGAAATTTTTTATCAACCGCTTTAGGTAACGCTATGAATAAAGTTTCTAACATAATATCTCAGCGCCATATTATCAAGATGAATTATTTACTTATGTTATTTAATGTAAAGTTTAGTCGTAAAACTACTAAGTTAAAATGGCAAGAGCCGCTTATAAATGAAAAGATATGTTGGTTTCCTGCAGCTGACATAGGCCAATTTCACCTGCTTTAGTGCTTCGACGTGAACATAATCTTTCTAGTTGCTTACTTTGGTTTTATTCTTAATCAGGTGCTAGCATGGGTGTCATTTTTTGCTTAGCCGAGGCCAAGTAGTGATAATATTAAACTCTATGTTTTAGGACTAAAAATAAATGCTGTTTGAACATAACAAGGTTCTATCATGATTACATTGACGCTTACACTGGATTCGTTAGCAACTTATATTGTTGCAATTGATATTATTGTCCTACTGATCTACATTCTTTATATTTTTCATAAAAACAGAGAGTTAGAAAAATCAATTAAAAATATAACAGACTTTATCACTGAATATTTCACCCATACCGGAGCAGATGTTCGTGTAACTTGCTTTAAGTTAGATGGCTATAAGCGTTTTGTAACATTAATCGAATCTCAGCCGTTAAAGCGGTTCCGCTATTCTAATGTGTTGGAAAACAATTTGATTTCACATATATTTCAAAAAACAGGTAATACTGTTGAGAAGATTTATTGGCGATTCCCGGTTGAGGTTCACAGAGAGGAAATTGTTGCTGAGGCAAGCGGTGAGGCCATTAGTGATGATTCGTATTTTGTGGATATTCAGGCTGCGACCGATGCTGGCTCCACCTATAAAGTTTCCGAAGCATCTTGGGATGAGTTCAAAAGTACAAAATAAAAAGTGGGTGCATTAAGCTGGATGCTTGATGTAAGTTAAGAACCGGGCTATTTGATAGATGTTAGAATGGCGAACGCGTAAAATTAACGCATGGCTGTTCATTTTAAATTTAAAGGATTTTCTATATGTTTCCAGAATACCGTGACTTAATCACACAATTAAAGCACAAGGATTTGCACTTTACGAACCTGTTTGATCGCCACAACGAAATCGACCAAAAAATTCAAAATATCGAGGCCAATGTTGAGCAGGCTACAGACGCTGAAGTTGAGACGCTCAAGAAAGAAAAGTTAAACTTGAAAGATCAGCTTTACGCTATCTTGATTAAGGCCAGCAATGCTTAATTAGTAGATGTGAAAGCGGTGCGCCGTAATCTTGTATTTATCCATGTTGCTGCCTTTGTTATGCTGGTGGCGACATGGATTGCAGGTGCGGCTATCAAAACCGAAGCCGGTACACCATTTGTAGCTTTATATTATGTGTTACATATATTCCCTGGCAGTATAATTTTTATACTCATCTTGTTTGAATGGCTCGTAAGAAATCAAGGCAAACTGACTGAAGTGCCGCGAGATCAACTAGTCAATAGAGCATTACACCGCGCATATTACTTAATATTACTGGCGTTACCGATAACAGGTATTGCCATTTTTTTTGACTTTATGGCAACACGCCCTTTATATCAGTTACATAATTGGCTTTTTAACCTGCTGTTAATTCTGGTCTTTGTGAATATTGTTCATATGGCTATCGTAAAATTAATGCGTTAGTTCTCTACCGAACATAACTCCTGCCACATAACGTGGTAGTGTAAAGACTAATAAGGTGTAGCTTTGCTCTTGGTGTTGTCAACGTCTGATTATGTAAATACACCAGTATCAATTAAGTAAACTTAGCGTTTAAGAAATCCAAGAATATAAGAACTCCAAGAATTTAAGAAATATAGAAACTACGAGTAAATATGAAAGCCATGATACTTGGTGCTGGTAAGGGAACCCGAGTCCAGCCTATCACACACGAAATACCTAAACCCATGATTCCACTGGTCAGAAAGCCCGTAATGGCTTACCTTGTGGATTTACTGAAAAAACATGGTGTAGATGAAATAATGGTGAATACCAGCCATCTGGCACCTATTATTGAAAATTATTTCAGAGATGGTGAGCAGTTCGGCGTGAGTATGGCTTATTCCTACGAGGGCTATATTAAAGATGGTGTTGCTGCCAGTGCGGCCGTAGGCTCAGCAGGAGGCATGAAAAGAATTCAGGATTTTTCAGGCTTTTTTGATGAAACATTTATTGTGCTGTGTGGCGATGCCTGGATTGATCTGGACATCAGCAAGGCTTTGGAAATCCATCGGCAGAAGCGGGCAATCGCCAGTGTCATCGTCAGGGAAGTGCCATCAGAAGAGGTGTTCAAGTATGGCATTGTTGAGTTGGATGCAAATGATCGCATCCTGCAGTTTCAGGAAAAGCCGGACCCTGCACATGCCTTATCTAATATAGCAAACACAGGCATCTATATTTTTGAGCCTGAAATCTTTGATCACATTCCTTCCGGTGTGACCTACGACATCGGCAGTGAGCTCTTTCCCAAATTGGTGAGCGAGGGTATTCCATTTTTTGCAATTAATTTGCCATTTCAATGGCTTGATATTGGCAACATACAGGATGTGTGGACGGTAACAAGCAAAGTCCTCAGTGGTGAGGTTGACGGCTTCAAAATGCCGGGTAAAGAGGTCATGCCCGGCGTCTATACAGGCATTAATATGAGTATTAACTTTGATGAAGTTAATATTGTGCCGCCGGTCTATATAGGAGGCAGCTCCAAAGTTGAAGCGGGTGCCACCATTATCGGGCCTGCAGTTATCGGTGCAAACTGTGTGGTTGAAAGTGGCGCTGTGATCAAGAACTGCATCGTTGAGGATTACACGCGATTAAGCAGTCTAGCCAATTTAGAAGGCAAAATTATTTTCGGCAATAAATGTATTGATCCTATTTTGGAAACCCAGGTTGATATAGCCGAGGCCAGTTTGGAGTACATGATTGCGGATGTGCGTAAGCCAGTTTGATATTGCTTCTGACTTACGCTGCAATGGTGGTTTAGTAATTCGAACGCCTGAAAATATCGCCTTGCGGTTTTAAGTCAAAGGCTATGCAGATACGTTCTTCATTTGAATTAAACGGAATGGTACGATGAAATAGTGATGAAGGGAACAGCACAATATCACCTACGTTCGGCGATGCAATCCCTACCGGAAAATCATCGTGCTTCTGCGGGTAATTGTCACCATGTAAGCCATATTCAAAGCAGCCTTCTAGTGGATCTTTTTTCTGCTGCGGCAATACCAGGTAAACCGCGCCACTAATCCAGCCTACCTCATGAATGTGGCGATCTACAAAGCCGCCGCTGCGCAGACTGACATACCAGGAGCTCGTGAATTCCAATTCGTCGGGGAATGATTTAATCAGTTCACAATCCGCGCCTGCGAAGCGTTTGCGATAATTGATAAACTCTTGTTTGACCAATTCGCCCAGTTTTCTGAAAGAAGCTTCCGGACGTTTAAACAGATTGCCGGCAGATTGTTTGCCGTTGATGATCATGCCTTGCGCACGGATTTCAATCGCAGTGTTATTAATGTCATTGAGTAGATCTTTGAGAAACTGGCTGTCAGGTTCTGCTAGCTCTTTAATACTGTTTTGATACACAAAATCAAAGCCATTTTTACAGAAGTTGTAACTATCTTCGGCACCGAAATTTCTTGCATAGTGTGTAGATAGCGTTTGCAGAAAAGGCGCATTGTGTTTTTTATGATTACGCACAATGTCATCCAGCCTGGTTTTGAATTCGTCAAAACGTTCGGCTTTGTACAGGCAGTAGAGTGCGCGCTCTTGCCAGTCATCAAGCTGCGAGCGTTCCAGAAAATCTGCAGCTTCGTCAAAGCGACCTGCCAGATATAAAAATTCGCCCATATTGTAGTTGGCGCCGGCATGGTCAGGATTGAGTGCTAACGTATCCTGATAACTCTTGATTGCATCTTCCATATTGCCCTGGTCGCGCAGGCATTCGCCCAGATAATTATGCGCATCTGCATAGTTGGGGAACATCGAAATTGCCTGCCTGAAGTGTGAGATCGCATCATCAAGCTTGCCTTCATCGCGCAGTGCGGTACCTAAGTTAAAGTGCCCGCGCGGATCATCATGAATACTTAATGCGGTGCGGTAGTTTTTAATCGCATCCTCTAGCATGCCCTGTTTCTGTAACACAGTGCCAAGGTTGCCGTAGGCTTCAAAAAATTGTGGATTGAGCGCGATTGCCTTGCGATAGCTATTTGTCGCCTCCTCAAATCTACCAAGGTTTGCAAGTGCAATCCCTAAATTAAAGTGTAGGTCCGGCGTGTTCGGCTGCAAAGTAATGGCTTTGCTATAACTTTTTGCAGCTTCGCTGAATTTAGACTGCCCATCCTGAGCAATGCCAAGAATGTTGTACAGGATAAATGCATTAGGATAGCGCGTTGTTAATTTAGCGGCAGCAGCTTCGGCTTCTGCCAGTTTGCCAGTGTTAAGCCATTGCAGTACTGGTTGCACTTCAAGCTGACT
>Ga0207972_100186_pt1 | contig 19289 bp, 29 predicted proteins | sample LakWasMe75_LOW10_2_FD_183903 | JGI IMG/M metagenome (GOLD analysis project Ga0207972, IMG submission 183903) | Freshwater sediment methanotrophic microbial communities from Lake Washington under simulated oxygen tension - Sediment Metagenome... | ecosystem: Environmental > Aquatic > Freshwater >...
GGCTCTTGATGAGTTCAGAAATTTCTGCGGGATTGAGTTGCATGACTCTTTCCTTCTTTCTTTGGTTCGCTGTCCTCGCCGCGCATTACGCGACGAGGGCCGCTTTCATTTGTTCAAGACGGGCCTTGACCGAAGTGTCCAGCACCTCGTCACCCACCACTACGCGAATACCACCGATCAGGGACTCATCCTGCTGTACAGCGAGGTTGAGCTTGCGGCCGAAGCGCTTTTCCAGCGCCGCGCTGACCTGGGACAGTGCAGCACCGTCCATCGGAAATGCGCTGTACACCACGGCATCCGAAGATCCGTTGCGACGATTCACGAGGGCACGAAACTGCGCAGCCACTTCCGGGAGCGCATCAATGCGTCCGTTGTCGATGACTGTGCGCAGGAAATTTTTGGCCATGTCCGGCAGGGCCGAGCGAGCGACCCCGGTGAATACGGCGAACACCTGGTCTGCCGTCACCTTGGGGTTGTCCGCCAACTGGCGCAGCTGGGGGTTGGCGGCAATCGCCGCCAGTTCGTCCATCCAGGCAGCGGTGCTGCCCAGATCGACGCCCGCGCCCGCAGTGGCAGCCTTGAACAAGGCATCAGCGTAAGGGCGGGCAATGGTGGCGAGTTCAGCCATGTGTGTCCCCTTACAGCTCGGTCTTCAGGCGGTTGAGCAGGTCGGCATGAACGCCAGCGTTGACTTCCTTGCGGAGAATCTGCTCAGCGCCCTTGACGGCCAGCGCTGCCACCTGCTCACGCAGGGCTTCGCGGGCTTGGACCGTCTGCTGCTCGGCTTCGGCGCGGGCAGCAGCAACAATCTTGTTGCCTTCCTCTGTGGCGCGGGCCTTGGCTTCTTCGATGATGGCCTGGGCACGACGGTCGGCGTCCGCAAGACGCGAGGCCGTCTCGTTGCGCGCCTGTGACAGTTCCTTTTCAACGCGCTGGTTGGCAGCGGTCAGTTCGGATTTGGCACGGTCGGCAGCTGCGAGGCCATCGGCGATTTTCTGGGCTCGTTCATCCAGAGCCTTCGCGATCGGAGGCCACACGAATTTCATCGTGAACCACACGAGGATCAGGAAGACGATGGCCTGAACGAACAGGGTCGCATTGATACTCACGGCAACACCTTTCTAAAGTGGCGTTGAACGGGACTTACTTGGGCAGGTTGGCCAAGAGCGTAGAAACGAAGGGGTTGGCGAAAGCGAACAGCAGAGCGATAGCCACGCCGATCAGGAACGCAGCGTCGATCAGACCAGCCAAGATGAACATCTTGGTTTGCAGTTCGTTGATCAGTTCAGGCTGACGTGCCGAGGATTCGAGGAACTTGCCACCCATCAGGGCGATGCCGATGGAAGCGCCGATAGCGCCCAGACCAACGATCAGACCACAAGCCAGAGCGACGAGACCGAGAATGTTTTCCATGATGACTCCTGAGTTAAAAAAGAAAAGTTAAGGAAAGAAAAAACGAAAGGGAAACTTAGTGCGCGTTGTGCGCCTGACCAAGGTAGATCAGCGCAAGCATCATGAAGATGAAGGCTTGCAGCGAGATCACCAGAATGTGGAACAGCGTCCAGATGGTGCCAGCGATGACGTGGCCCACAGGCAGCAGCACACCCGACAGCGACAGGGCCGCAGCACCACCCATGAGGGCGATGAGCATGAACACCAGCTCGCCAGCGTACATGTTGCCAAACAACCGCATGCCGTGGGACACGGTGTTGGCAACATATTCAATGATCTGCATGAGCAGATTCACCACGCCCAGGATCAGGGCGAAGATGGGATTCTTGCTGGTGCCGAAAGGAGCAGACACCAGTTCGTGCGCCCAGCCACCAGCGCCCTTGATCTTGACGCTGTACCAGAAGCGCAGGATCAGAATGGCAAAAGCGAGGCCCAGGGTCGTGGACAGGTCGGCCGTGGGCACGACACGCAGATAGGCATGGTGAGGATCATGGCCGGCGGCGCCATAGATCTGCGCCCAGACGGCAGGCAGCAGGTCCACAGGCAGCATGTCCATGAAGTTCATCAGAAAGATCCAGACGAACACCGTCAGGCCCAGGGGAGCGATGAACTTGCGGCTTTCAGCGTTGTGGATGTTGGCCTTGGCCTGGTTGTCCACCATCTCGACCAGCATTTCCACCGCCGCCTGGAAGCGGCCTGGCACGCCAGAGGTTGCCTTACGGGCAGCTGACCACAGAATCAAAAGGGTGAGGGCACCCAGAACCAAACCCACGATGATCGAGTCATAGTTGATGACGGTGAAATCAACAATCTTGGTCTGGTTGATGTTTTGAAGATGCTGCAGGTGGTGAACGATGTATTCACTTGCAGTCGGAGCGTGCGCTTCTGCGGCCATCGGACAACTCTTCTCTCTATCAATCGGTTTTTCGGACACCGGGCCGCACCAAAAGCGCCACCCAGTACGTTTTCATTGCGACCACCATGCCAATCAGCAAGGCAATCCAGCTCAAGCCCGGCACCAGCCGAGGTGCCGCCGCCAGCAGCGCCACCGTCAACATGATCTTGGCGATTTCCCACCCAAAGAACCCCAACATGGCGGCCCGCGGATTGGATGACGCCTTGTGGCGCAACACACCGCGGGCGAACAGCGCAGCCGGAGCCACCACTGCCAGGGCGCCATAGGCTGCAGACCAGCCCACCACCGCCCTACCCGTCAGAACCCAGGCCACCAGGGCCACCAGCATTCCGACCAGCGCCTGACCTGCCACCACCTTCCACACCGAAAGGGGCGGATGGCGCCTGCGCCACTGCTGCGCCTCTTGGGCCGTCAGGGGCTTGAAGTCAGATTCTTCAGCCTCAGTTTCAGTCTCTGGCGGGATTGTTTTCATTGATGAATGACGCCCGCGTTACAGACCGCAACTTTTACAAAGCCTCTAATTATAAGTAAAAACCCATGGCTCTAGACAAAAACCCGCAAACGCGCCCGGAGCCATCGAGCGCGCATGCACTGTTGTGGTGACCAGCCAACGGCTGAAGCGCCTCACAAAACACGAACAACGCACCGATCTGGCGCGCGATGAACACCCTGCCAAAAACCCCTCCGCGCCCCCAGGCGCACAATGGCAGCGCCCTGTCAGCTATTGAATCCGCAGCATCCCACCCACCGCCCTCCACCATGACATCCTCCAGCCCGCCACCCGCCAATGGCCTTGACACACACACCACCGATCCGCGCAAAGACTCGCTGATCGAATACCCCTCCAAGTTCCCGATCAAAGTCATGGGCGCCAAGGTGGACGGGTTCGTGCATGCCATCACCGAACTGGCCCGCCAGTTCGACCCCACCTTCGACGCCACCACCATTGAACTGCGCGACAGCCGCGCGGGCAATTACCTCGGAGTAACCATCACCATCACGGCGACCAGCCGCGAGCAGCTGGATAACCTGTACCGCGCGCTGTCCTCGCACCCCCTGGTGAAAGTGGTGTTGTGACCGCCCCCCGCAGATTGCGCCATGACGATTGACATCCGCCTGCTAGGCCGCGTGGACTACGCCAGCACCGTGCAGGCCATGCAGGACTACACAGCCACCCGCACGCCCTCGGACGCGGATGCGCTGTGGATTTGCGAGCACACCCCGCTGTACACGCAGGGCATTGCAGGCAAAAGCGATCATCTGCTCCACCCAGGCGACATACCCGTGATCGCCACCAACCGAGGGGGGCAGGTCACGTTCCACGGCCCGGGCCAGGTCGTTGCCTACCCGCTGATCGACCTGCAGCGTGCGGGCTATTTCGTCAAGGAATACGTCTACCGTGTTGAAGAGGCCGTGATCCGGACGCTGGCGCACTTCGGCGTCACCGGCCACCGGGTCGCCGGCGCACCCGGTATTTATGTGCGCCTGGATGACCCACAAAGCCACGCCATGCTGCCCCAGCGCCCCCAAAAACGCATGGGCCCTGAGGTGCCAGCGCCTGATTTCGAAGGCCTGGGCAAGATCGCAGCGCTCGGCATCAAGGTCAGCCGACACTGCACTTACCACGGCGTGGCGCTGAACGTGGACATGGACCTGGAGCCCTACGGCCGCATCAACCCTTGCGGTTACGCAGGATTGAAAACGGTGGACCTTTCTACAATCGGGGTCCACACCACCTGGGAAGAAGCCGCGCAGGTGCTGGGCCAGCAGCTCAGCATCCGGTTGGCTCCCTGAACTCTGCCTACAGCCATGAGCACCCCTGAAGTCGTCCGCGAAGCGCAATCCACCGAAGCCTACAACCCGCTGGCCAAGCAAAAGGCCGCGGCCAAGCTGTCGCGCATTCCGATCAAGGTGGAGCAAGGCGAGGTGCTCAAGAAGCCCGAGTGGATCCGCGTGAAGGCAGGCAGCCCCACCACGCGCTTCTACGAGATCAAGGACATCCTGCGCGAGCACAAGCTGCACACCGTGTGCGAAGAAGCGTCATGCCCCAACATTGGCGAATGCTTTGGCAAGGGCACGGCCACCTTCATGATCATGGGCGACAAGTGCACCCGCCGCTGTCCATTCTGTGACGTGGGCCATGGTCGCCCCGACCCGCTCGACAAGGACGAGCCACTGAACCTGGCCAAGACGATTGCCGCGCTCAAGCTCAAGTACGTGGTGATCACCAGCGTGGACCGCGACGACCTGCGCGACGGCGGCAGCGGCCACTTTGTGGAATGCATCCAGAACATCCGCGAGCTGTCGCCCCAAACGCAAATTGAAATTCTGGTGCCGGACTTCCGCGGCCGCGATGACCGCGCGCTCGAAATTCTGAAGGCCGCGCCGCCCGACGTGATGAACCACAACCTGGAAACCGCGCCCCGTCTGTACAAGGAAGCGCGCCCCGGTTCGGACTACCAGTTCAGCCTGAACCTTCTGAAAAAGTTCAAGGCGCTGCACCCCAATGTGCCGACCAAGAGCGGCATCATGGTGGGTCTGGGCGAGACGGACGAAGAGATCCTGCAGGTGATGCGCGACATGCGCGAGCACAACATCGACATGCTGACCATCGGCCAGTACCTGGCACCCAGCAACAGCCACCTGCCCGTGCGCCGCTACGTGCACCCCGACACCTTCAAGATGTTCGAGGAAGAAGCCTACAAGATGGGCTTCAGCCACGCCGCCGTGGGTGCCATGGTTCGCTCCAGCTACCACGCCGACCAGCAGGCGCACGCGGCCGGCGTGTAAGCCCGCTCTCCGCCACAACGCGACCATCGCCATGGACACCACCGGCTCGCTCTCACTGCGCCGGTACGGCCCCTCCCCCGGCAGCCACAGCCACGACCACTTCCAGGTGCTGCTGGGGCTGGCTGGTGCTCTGGAGCTGGAGATCGACGGGCGCGGCATGCGTGTTCCCACCGGTGGCGGCTGCGTCATTGCGCCGGGTGCGCACCACGACTTCGAGGCCACCGGCGGCAGCCTTTGCTTGGTTCTGGACAGCGGTGATATGGGCTGGAGGCACTGCACCGGCCCCGCACTGCAGACCACCCCACCCCCCCCTGCGCTCACCCTGGCCCGGTATCTTGCCAGCGCCCTGCAACAGGGTCGCCCTCTGGCCCTGGCCCACGGGCCCGCGCTGCTGCTGGAGGCCTGGTTGCAGCCCCCTCCCCACTCCACCCCAGGGTCGGCCCCGGCGGATGCTGGCGCACGCCGCCGCACCATCGACTGGGCAGCGCTGCGCCAATGGGCCGCCTTGCAGTGGCACCGGCCGCTGTCGGTGGCGGACATTGCGCAGCAGGTCCACCTGAGTCCGAGCCAGTTCGCCGCCCGCTGCCGCGACGAGCAGGGCCAGGGCGCCATGGCCTGGCTGCGCAGTCAGCGACTGGAACACGCCCAGTTGCTGCGCTCGGGCGGCATGCCCGTGGCAGAGGTGGCCCGGCGCACAGGCTACCGTTCGCCGTCGGCCCTGACGGCCGCCCTTCGCCGCGGCTGACCCGTCACACCCTGACCTATTCCGGACCGCAGGATGGCGACGACCGACCATCGTTGCGCGATGCCTGGCACGTTTACAGTGCGCCCATGCAAGCCAACCTCTATGCCCTGGGCGCCATTGCGCTATGGGCTTCTCTCGCCTCACTGGGGGTGTCCCTCACCCACATTCCGCCCTTCCTGCTCACGGGCGTCGCGCTCATCATCGGCAGCGTTCCGGCCTGGCCGTTTGTGCTGCGTGACCCGTCGCAGTGGCGCATCCCGCTGCGCACGCTGGCCTTGGGCGTGTACGGCCTGTTTGCGTACCACTTCCTGCTGTTCATCGCGCTGCGCCATGCGCCTCCGGTCGAGGCCAACCTGGTCAACTACCTGTGGCCGCTGTTCATTGTGGTGCTCTCACCTGTGGTGCTGCCCGGCGTGGCCCTGCGCCTGCCGCATGTGCTGGCGGCACTGCTGGGTTTTGGGGGTGCGGCCATCGCCATTGCAGGCGGGCGCGAGCTGAGCGGGGCGCTGGCCTGGGGCTATCTGCCCGCGCTGGCGGCGGCTTTCATCTGGGCCACCTACTCGCTCCTGACCAAGCGCGTGGCGGCCTTCCCGACCACGGCCATTGGCCTGTTCGGATTGGTGTCGGGAGTGCTGTCGCTGCTGTGCCATGCGCTCCTGGAGCCCGCCGTCGCGCTGCAGCCGCGCGACTGGGGGCTGCTGGCCGTGCTGGGCCTGGGGCCTCTGGGGGCGTCGTTTTTCATGTGGGACAAGGCGCTCAAGCTGGGGGACGCGCGGCACATCGGCATCCTGAGCTACATCACGCCACTAGCGTCCACCGCGCTGCTGATTCTGGTGAGCGGACGCACCTTCACCTGGAGCATTGCGCTGGCCACGGTGATGATCATCAGCGCGGCCGTCATGGGGATGCGGGCGCGCTGACGCAAAAAATTCGACCAAATCGCCCGATAGCGCCGGAGCAATATGCCCTAGCAGCTATCAATTTTGAAGTAATCAACGACCTTCATGCCGTCAGCAGCACGGCAGGCTCGTCGCCTTCCAGCACCTGCTGCGCCCAGGGCGCGAGCTTGCGCGTGTCGGCGCGCAGCACCTCCTGCTTGACGGCCAGGATCTGCGCGGGGTGCATGGAGAAACTGCGCAGGCCCAGGCCCAGCAGCAGCCGCGTCATGGTCACGTCGCCCGCCGTCTCTCCGCACACGCACACGCTCTTGCCCTGGCGCTCGCCCTCGGCAATCACATCACCCACCAGGCGCAGCACGGCGGGGTGCAGCGGGTCGTACAGGTGGGCCACGGCCTCGTCGGCGCGATCAATGGCCAGGGTGTACTGGATCAGGTCGTTGGTGCCGATCGAGAGGAAGTCGAAATACTTGAGGAAGGTGCGCACCATGAGCGCGGCGGCGGGCACCTCGATCATCGCGCCCAGCTGCACCGGGCCGTAGGGCTCGCCACGCGCATCCAGCTCGCCCCGGGCCAGATCGACCTGCGCGAGGGTCTGCTGGATCTCGTGCGTGTGGGCCAGCATGGGGAACAGCAGGTTGACCTTGCCATGCGCCGCCGCACGCAGCACGGCGCGCAGCTGGGTGCGGAACATGGCGGGGTCGGCCAGGCTCCAGCGGATGGCGCGCAGACCCAGCGCGGGATTCAGGTAACCGTCCTTGTGGCTCTTGTGGTCGAGCGGCTTGTCCGCCCCCACATCGATGGTGCGAATGGTGACGGGCAGGCCCTGCATGCCATCGATGGCCTCGCAGTAGGCGCGGTACTGCGCGTCTTCACCCGGCAGGTTGCCCGTTTTGCCCATGAACAAGAATTCGCTGCGGAACAGCCCCACGCCCACCGCCCCTGCGCGCACGGCCGCGGCGGCATCGCCCGGTTGCTCGATGTTGGCCAGCAGCTCGATCTTGTGGCCGTCGATGGTGATGGCGGGTGTGTGGCGCAGGCGCGCCAGGCGCTCGCGCTCCAGCTCGACCTGGCGCTGGCGAAATCCGTATTCGGCCAGGATGATGGGCGACGGATCGACGATGACCACGCCCGCATCGCCGTCGATGATGACCCAGTCGTCCTGCCGCACCAGCTGGCTGGCGGCGCGCGCGCCCACCACGGCGGGGATGTCCATGCTGCGAGCGACGATGGCGGTGTGGCTGGTCTTGCCGCCCACATCGGTCACAAAGCCCGCGAACACGCTTTGCTTGAACTGCAGCATGTCGGCGGGTGAGAGGTCGTGCGCCACGAGCACCAGCGGCACATCCACCGTGTCGTCCAGCAGCAGGTCCTGCTGCGTCTTGCGGCGCGGGCTGCTTGCCGGGGGCGCCACGGGGCTGGCCACGCCCTTCATGTAGCGCAGGATGCGCTCCACCACCTGCTCCAGGTCGGCCTTGCGCTCGCGCAGGTACTCGTCCTCCATCTCATCGAACTGGCGCGCGATGACTTCGAGCTGGGTGGTGAGCGCCCACTCGGCGTTGTACAGGCGCTCGGTGATCCAGTGCTTGACGCCGCCCGTGAGGGCCTCATCCTGCAGCAGCATCAGGTGCACATCCAGCAGCGCGGTCAGCTCGTGCGGCGCGTCGGCGGGCATGTCGGTCTGCAGGCGTTGCAGCTCCTCGACCACGGCATTGCGGCCCTGACGCACGCGCTCTATCTCGCCCTCGACCTGCTCAGGCTCCACAAAATAGTGCGCCACGTCCACGCGGCTCGACGCCACCAGCACGGCCCGGCCAATGGCGATGCCGCGTGCAACTGCGAGGCCGTGGACGGAGAAGGTCATGGTGGTGTCATCAAGGGTTCAAGGGGGCTGGCGGGGCTGGCGGGGTTGGCAGGCTCACTCACCCTCGCCAAATTTGTCGGCAATCAGCGCCAGCAGAGCGTCCATGGCCTCCTGCTCGCGGTCGCCGCTCGTTTCCAGCTCCACCTCAGAGCCCAGGCCGGCGGCCAGCATCATCACGCCCATGATGCTCTTGGCGTTGATGCGGCGCTCGCCCTTGCTCATGAAAACGTCACACGGAAAGCTGCCGGCCAGCTTGGTGAGCTTGGCCGATGCGCGGGCGTGCAGGCCCAGTTTATTGCTGATGGTCGTACGGGTCTTGATCATGTCGGTTACGGCGGTTCTGGTTCTGCGGTGCGGAAATGGCCACCTGCATAACCCCTTGGGTGCCCCCCACGACGGCGCGGGTCACCACGGAGTCGAGCGGCTCGGCCCGGTAGCTCACGGCGCGAAGCAGCATGGGCAGGTTGACGCCCGTCACCAGGCGCGAGCGCACGCCATCCACCAGGCGCTGCGCCACATTGCAGGGCGTGGCGCCAAACACATCGGTCAGCACCAGAGTAGTGTCGGTGCCCAGCTGGTCCAGCATGATGCGCGCCTGGGCCAGCGATTCTTCGGGGGGCTGGTTGGGCTGCACATCGAGCGCGGCCACGCTGCTGCCGCAGTCGGCAAAGACATGCAATGCGCATTCACGCAGCGCGTGGGCCAGCGGGGCGTGGGCAATGATGAGGATGCTGGTGGGGGTCATGGTCACGACTTACGCCACACCGGGCAGCAACGAAGGGCCGGCGAAGAAGGCACTGCCGGTGGTTGCATCGATGTTTGCGCAGGTCTTCATGGTGTGGGGATGGGCAGCACATTATGGCGCCGCCCCCGCAGCAGGAACCACGCGTAGGCGCTCGCGTTGCATGCCAGGTACACCGCCATGGCCGCCTGGAACGCCGGCACGGTGGCCAGCCCGGCGGCATCGAAGGCGTCCACCGCCAGGCCAATGCCCCACTGCACCACAAACACGCCTGCAAAAATCACGAGGTTGTAGGCCGACAGCGCGCGCCCCGCCAGCGCCTGCGGAAACGCCATGGCCACGGCAGGCTGCGACAGCGACACGAAGGTGCACGACACGCAGAACAACGCCCATGCGCCGCCCCCGGCCTGGGGCCCCGCCAGGATGATGCCCAGCAACACCACGAGGCACAGGGGCAAGCCCATGGCCATCAACCGATCAGCACTAAACCCCTTGCGCAGCAGCCACGGGTTGACCATGCCCCAGGTCCAGAAGGTGCACAACATGGAGATGTTGATCCAGAACAGGCCCGTGGCCGACTCCAGGGCGGTGTAGCCCGCCACGCGCTGCATCCACGGCCCCGCCCACAGGGTCTGCATGGCCACCATGCCGCCATAGCAAAAGAAACCCAGCGGGGCGAGGCGCTGAAAATACGGGTCTCGCCACACCACGCCATAGCCCTGGGGCGCTTCGGCCGTTCCGGCCTGCGCCGTGGGCGATGCCGCGCCTGCGGCCGTCCAGCGCGGCACCCAGACAGCGATGACCCCCATGGCCACCGCAATCAGTACCGCCAACCCCCAGAACAGCGGGCGCCAGCCCACCAGCGGCAGCGCCCACTGCACAGGCAGCGTGGACGCTACCATGCCCAATGAGCCCGTCATCAGCATCCACGAGTTCGCCCGCATCTGGGCCACGGGCTCCAGCCAACGGCGGTAGCCCGTGAGGGGCGCCATCAGGCACGCGCTGACACCTGCGCCACACAACACCCGCCCCGCGAGCAGACCCGAAAACCCCGTGGCCGCCGAAAACACCAGGCTGCCCATCACGGCCACGCCCAGAAACCCCAGTGCGACCTTCTTGGGGCCATGGCGGTCCAGCCAGGTGCCCAAAGGCAGCTGTGTGGCCGCAAAGCCCAGAAAGTACCCGCCCGCGAGCAGCCCCAGGTCACGCGCATGCAGCGAGAACTCCTGGGCCAGCGTCGGGGCCAGGGTGGCGGTGACCGCGCGCACCAGCGCCGACAGAAAGTACGCAAACGCAAACGCCAGAAAGACAACGACGGCGGCCCGCCGGGGCAACACGCTGCTGCTCATGGCAGCGCCAGGCCGGCAAAGAATTGGTCGGCCACATCAGGCCGTGGCTTGGCGGTGTAGACCACGGCGTGGTACAGCCGCACCTGCGGCCCTGCAGCACGCGCAAACCACACGGCCTGCGCCGTGACCGCGCTGCCATCGGGGCGCTGGCCCTGGGCCACCGTGCGCACCGATTGCGGCAAGGGCAAGGTGCCGCGTGGCGCGTAGGGAACATCTTTGGCCCCCGCCTGCGCCCCTGCGCCCAGACGCGCCAGCATGGCCGTGCGCCAGTGGGTGAGCGCCGCGCCCGCCTGGGCGGGGTCGGCCAACGCAGCGTGGGACACAGCAAAGGTCGCACCATCGGCGTCGCAGCCCACCATGGACAGCTCCACCGGTGCACCGGCCAGCTCCACGGTGCGGGTGGCCTGGTCGGGTTTGCACGGCAGGGTGACGGTCAGGTCCGCCTCAGGCAGCGGCACGGTGCGCCAGTTCAGCGCGGGGCTGCAACCCGCGATCAGCAGGGCAGCGGCCCCGGTCAATGTCCATTTCATCAGGGCATTATCGACAGGGCGGCTGTTGTCGGCAGTCCAGCGCGTTTTACGGCGAACTTTTCAGGATGAATCGAATCCAGCTCGGGTGTCCTAGGCGTTTCGGTGCGGTGGATGGGCCGGTCCGGCACAATGCGGGGTGGGGCGCAACAGGCCCTCCGGGTCTTTTTTGGATGGATGGTGAAGTCATGGCGATCAAACATTGGGCAGCAGGTGTGGCGGTGGCAGCGTTTGCCGCTGTGGGCGCCTATGTGTACCTGGACACGGGCCGCGCCGAAGCGCCTGCATCAACCTTCGTGCTGCTGGATGGCTCCAGCAAATCCACCGCCGACCTGAAGGGCAAGGTCACCCTGGTCAATTTCTGGGCCACCAGCTGCACCACCTGTGTGGCCGAAATGCCTGAAATCATCGCCACCTACAACAAGTACAACAACAAAGGCTTTGACACCCTGGCCGTGGCCATGAGCTACGACCCGCCCAGCTACGTGGTGAACTTTGCCGAGACGCGCAAGCTGCCCTTCCAGGTAGCTATCGACAACACCGGCAATGTGGCCAAGGCCTGGGGCGATGTGCGCCTGACGCCGTCCACCTTCATCGTGAACAAACGGGGCGAGATCGTGAAGACCTATGTGGGTGCGCCCAACTTCCCGGAACTGCACCAGTTGATCGAGAAGCTGCTGGCGGAGACCTGACGGGCCGCGCAGATCCTCTGCCCCAAAACCCGCCGCGAACATAGAAGAGGCCAATTTCGAGAGAAATTGGCCTCTTGTGCTGGTGAAATCTGTTCTTATTGCTACGTAAAGCATAGCAACCACAACCTCCCCTGCTCCCTGATTCACTTTGCACGGACGTTGTCGCGGCGGCCCTTGCAGGTGCCTGCGGTAACAGGGAAAAGCGGGTTGGGGTTGCCTAAGGGATCCATCCAGGGGCCGCTAGTTTGACGGACTCTGCTTGCGGCTTTTTGGCAAAGGTCTGGAGCCTGGGCTACTTGGCCACCCTGGCCACCGCATTGATGTTTTTCGGCCCCTCCTTGGCGTCAAAAGGCAGACGGCCGTTGGCCATGGAGCGCAGCCCGCTGGGCACATGCCGAGGTCCGTGTTGCCGGCGACACCGGTGCGCTGAGCGAAGTCGCTACACTGGCGGCTCCGTCGTTTGCATGCCCCGCGCTTTGGACAAGCCCTCTATCTCCCTGAGAACCCCCGCCTCGGCCGCCGAGTGGGACACGGTCAGAGACATTTTTCGCGAGTACGCCAGCACGCTGGGCGTGGATCTGTGTTTTCAGGACTTTGAGTCCGAACTGGCACAGTTGCCTGGCGACTACGCTGAACCCCGTGGCGCCCTGCTGGTCGCAGAAGTCGAAGGCGCGCTGGCCGGCTGTTGCGCCCTGCGCCCGCTGGACAATGCCGATTACCCCAATGCCAGCGAAATGAAGCGGCTGTACGTGCGCAAGGCGTTTCGGGGCTTTGGCCTGGGCCGCGAGCTGGCCGAAGCCATGCTGGACCGGGCGCGGCAGGCGGGGTACGCCTGCGTGTTGCTCGACACCCTGGATGACATGGAGTCGGCACGCGCGCTTTACACCGATCTGGGCTTCGAAGAAATCCCGCCCTACTACCACAACCCCATACCCGGGGCACATTACCTCAAGGTCGATATTTTTTGACGGTTTGAGGCGCTAGCGCATGATGTACATGCGCCAGCAGCTATTAATTCGATAGCGATCAGCAGCGCGTCACGCAGCCTTGGCCTGGGCCAGCAGGGTGTCCGCGTCGCTCACTTCAAACTTGCCAGGCGCTTCGACGTTGAGCGTCACCACCTTGCCATCGCGCACTAGCATGGAATAGCGGTTGCTGCGCAGGCCCATGCCCTTGGAGGTCAGGTCCAGGGTGAGGCCCGTGGCTTGCGCGAAGGCGGCGCTGCCGTCGCCCAGCATGCGCACCTTGCCATCGGTCTTCTGGTCGTGGGCCCAGGCACCCATCACGAACGCGTCGTTCACGCTCACGCACCAGATCTCGTCGACACCAGCCGCCTTGAACTCGGCAGCCTTCTCCACATAGCCGGGGACATGCTTGGCCGAGCAGGTGGGGGTGAAGGCACCGGGCAGGGCAAACAGCGCAATCGTCTTGCCGGCCGTGGCCTTGTCCACCGCCACGGGGTTCGGCCCAATGCTGCAGCCTTCGCCCTCGACTTCGGAATATTCCATCAGCGTGGCTGCGGGCAGGGTGTCACCGACTTTGATCATTGTTTTCTCCTAGGGATGTTGGGATGGGCTTTTGGAAACCCGAGAACGCCATGCCTCGCGACGCTCCTTCTGGACACTGTGCTGTGCACCGTGCGCATAAAAAAAGGAGACCCACAAAGCAAAACGACCCACATTGTGGGTCGTTTTGAAGGGCCTTGCTGCCCAGGGGTTTGCGCCCCCGGAACAGGCATGGACAGCTGCTTACAGCAGGCCGGCCTTTTGCACCAAGCGGGTAGCCACCCAGTTCTTGGTCTTGGAGAGCGGACGGCTCTCGGTGATTTCGATCACGTCGCCCAACTTGTACTCGCCATTTTCGTCATGGGCGTGGTACTTGCTCGACTTCGCAACGATCTTGCCGTAGAGCTCGTGCTTGACACGACGCTCGACCAGCACGGTCACAGTCTTTTGACGCTTGTCGCTGACCACCTTGCCAATCAAGGTGCGCTTGAGGGATTTTTTAGGTTCCGTCATATGGGCTCCTTACTTGGCGGCTTGCTTTTCAGCAAGGATGGTCTTGGCACGTGCGATATCACGGCGGGTGGTGCGCAGCGTGTTGGTGTTACCCAGTTGCTGCGTAGCCTTTTGCATGCGCAGGCCGAAATGGGCCTTTTGCAGCGCCTTGATTTCGGATTCGATGCCGGCAACGTCTTTTTGGCGCAGTTCAGTAGCTTTGGTCATTTTCATGGTCTCCTGAATTACGCGCCGAGGTGACGGCTGACGAACGTGGTGCGCAGCGGCAGCTTGGCAGCAGCTAGGCGGAACGCTTCGCGGGCCAGCTCTTCGGGCACACCAACGATTTCGAACACGATCTTGCCGGGCTGGATTTCGGCCACGTAGTACTCGGGGTTGCCCTTACCGTTACCCATACGCACTTCTGCGGGCTTGGTAGAGATTGGCTTGTCCGGGAACACGCGGATCCAGATACGGCCGCCACGCTTGACGTGACGGGAAATCGCACGGCGTGCAGCTTCGATCTGGCGGGCCGTCAGACGGCCACGATCGGTGCACTTCAGACCAAAATCACCGAAGGCAACGGAGGCACCCCGCGTTGCGACGCCAGTGTTACGGCCCTTTTGCTCCTTGCGGTATTTACGGCGAGCAGGTTGCAGCATCTTTATTCTCCTTTACCGTCCGCTGCTGTAGCGGGCGCGGCGACCTTGCGTACGCGCTTAACGGCATTGTTATCAGCGCCACCAGCTTCCGCTGGCTTGTCGCTGCCGTCGGCCGGAGCGGTGTTGCCACCGACAGGACGACGTGGGCCACGGCCTGCGCCTGGACGATCGCCACCTGGGCGGCCATCACGACGTGGACCGCGTGGGCGGCGCTCTTCGTCTGGACGAGGGGTTTCCACCGCTGGCAGGTCGTTACGACCCAGCGTGTCGCCCTTGTAGACCCAGACCTTGACGCCGATCACACCGTAGGTGGTCTTGGCTTCAGAGGTACCGTAGTCGATGTCCGCACGCAGCGTGTGAAGTGGCACGCGGCCTTCACGGTACCACTCGCAACGAGCGATTTCGATACCGTTCAGACGACCGGACGACATGATCTTGATGCCCTGAGCACCCAGACGCATGGCGTTCTGCATGGCGCGCTTCATGGCGCGGCGGAACATGATCCGCTTTTCGAGCTGCTGCGTGATGCTGTCGGCGATCAGCTTGGCATCGATTTCAGGCTTGCGCACTTCTTCGATGTTCACTGCGACGGGCACGCCCAGACGCGACGCGAGCTCCTTCTTCAGGTTCTCGATGTCTTCGCCCTTCTTGCCGATCACCACACCAGGACGTGCCGAGTAAATGGTGATGCGGGCGTTCTTGGCAGGACGCTCGATCAGGATGCGCGACACAGCCGCGTTCTTGAGCTTGGCCTTCAGGTACTCACGCACCTTGATGTCTTCGGCCAGCATGCCCGCGAAATCACGGTTGCTGGCGTACCAACGGCTGGACCAGTTGCGGCTGACCGCAAGGCGGAAGCCGGTAGGATGGATTTTCTGTCCCATAGTCTTCCCGAGCCTTTAGTTGCCAACCGTCACGTACACATGGCACGTGGGCTTGCTGATGCGGTTGCCGCGGCCTTTGGCGCGCGCGGTGAAGCGCTTGAGCGTGGTGCCTTGTTCGACGTAGATGGTCTTGACCTTCAGTTCGTCGATGTCAGCGCCATCGTTGTGTTCGGCGTTGGCGATGGCCGACTCCAGAACCTTCTTGACGATTCCCGCAGCTTTTTTCTGCGTGAAGTTCAGGATGTTCAGAGCCTGGTCCACCTTCTTGCCGCGGATCAGATCGGCGACCAGACGGCCCTTGTCGACCGACAGACGGACGCCCCGGAGGACTGCACGTGTTTCAGACATGGTCGTTCCTTACTTCTTCGCTTTTTTGTCAGCGGGGTGACCCTTGAAGGTGCGCGTCAGGGCGAATTCGCCCAGCTTGTGGCCCACCATCTGGTCGGTGACATAGACAGGTACGTGCTGCTTGCCGTTGTGCACGGCAATGGTCAGACCGATGAACTCGGGCAGAACCATGGAGCGACGCGACCAGGTCTTGACTGGTTTCTTGTCCTTGGTGGCGACGGCCTTTTCGACCTTGGCCAGCAAGTGATGGTCAACAAATGGACCCTTTTTAAGAGAGCGAGTCATCTGTTACCCCTTACTTCTTGCGACGCGACACGATCATGATCTGTGTGCGCTTGTTGTTACGGGTGCGATAACCCTTGGTCAGATTGCCCCAAGGATCGACTGCATGGCGGCCTTCGCCGGTGCGGCCTTCGCCACCACCGTGAGGGTGATCCACCGGGTTCATGGCCACGCCGCGAACCGTAGGACGAATACCCATCCAGCGCTTCACACCGGCCTTGCCCAGTTGGCGCAGGCTGTGTTCTTCGTTGGCCACTTCACCAATGGTGGCGCGGCATTCGATGTGGATCTTGCGCACTTCGCCGGAGCGCATGCGCACCTGGGCGTACACGCCTTCACGGGCCAGCAGCGTTGCCGAAGCACCAGCCGAGCGGGCGATCTGAGCACCGGCACCGGGCTTGAGCTCGATGCAGTGGATGGTCGAACCCACGGGGATGTTGCGGATAGGCAGCGTGTTGCCAGCGCGGATCGGGGCTTCCGAACCGGACAGCAGGGTTGCGCCCACTTCCAGGTTGCGGGGAGCGATGATGTAGCGACGCTCGCCGTCGGCGTAGCACACCAGAGCGATGTGGGCCGTACGGTTGGGGTCGTACTCGATGCGCTCAACCTTGGCCGGAATGCCGTCCTTGTTGCGCTTGAAGTCCACCACACGGTAGTGGTGCTTGTGACCACCGCCCTTGTGACGGGTGGTGATGTGACCATTGTTGTTACGACCGGCCTTCTGGAATTGTGGCTCCAGCAGGGGGGCGTACGCTTCACCCTTGTACAGGTGGTCACGCGTGACCTTCACCACGGCACGTTGGCCGGGCGAGGTAGGTTTCATCTTAACGACAGCCATGATTACGCGGCCTCCCCGGAGAGGTTCAGCTCTTGACCTGGCTGCAGCGTGACGTATGCCTTGCGAACATTGTCGCGGCGGCCGACAGTCTTGCCGAAACGCTTGGTCTTGCCTTTGGTGTTCACCACAGAAACGCCCTTGACTTCCACCTTGAACATCAATTCCACAGCGGCCTTGATTTCGGGCTTGGTAGCGTTCTGCAGCACCTTGAACGTCACTGCATTGGACTTCTCGGCAACCATGGTGGCCTTTTCGGACACGATGGGAGCGACCAGCACTTGCATCAGACGACCTTCGTCAAACTTGAGTGTGCTCATGCGAACATCTCCTTGAGTTTGTCGATTGCACCCTTGGTGACGAGCACTTTCTTGAAACGCACCAGCGACACGGGATCGGCATAACGGGGCTCAACGACGAGCACGTTCACCAGATTGCGCGAAGCCAGGTACAGGTTTTCGTCCACTTCGTCGGCAATCACCATCACCGATTGCAGGTTCATCGCCTTGAACTTGTCGGCCAGGACCTTGGTCTTGGGGGAGTCAAGCTTCAGCGAGTCGACCACAGCCAGACGACCTTCGCGGGCCAGCTGCGACAAGATGGCAGACATACCGGCGCGGTACATCTTCTTGTTGATCTTCTGCGTGAAATTTTCGTCAGGCATGTTCGGGAAAATCCGACCGCCCCCGCGCCACAGTGGCGAGGAAGTCATACCTGCACGTGCGTTACCCGTACCCTTTTGCTTGAAAGGCTTCTTGGTCGAGTGACGGACTTGCTCGCGGTCCTTCTGGGCGCGAGTGCCTTGGCGTGCGTTGGCCTGGTAGGCCACCACGATCTGGTGGACCAGATCTTCGTTGTATTCACGACCGAACACGGTTTCGGGAACATCCAGCTTGGATGCGCCTTGGCCTTGGTCATTCAGGAGTTCGAGCTGCATTAGTTCGCTCCTTTGGAGGCTTTGGCCTTGATCGCTGGACGCACCGTCACGAACCCACCCTTGGAGCCCGGAATAGCGCCCTTGATCAAGAGCAGTTGACGCGCTTCGTCGATGCGGATGACATCGAGGTTTTGCGTGGTCTTGGTGACATCGCCGAGGTGGCCCGTCATGCGCTTGCCGGGGAACACGCGACCTGGGTCTTGTGCCATACCGATCGAGCCAGGCACGTTGTGCGAACGGCTGTTACCGTGCGACGCGCGCTGCGAGCTCATGTTGTGGCGCTTGATGGTGCCGGCGTAGCCCTTACCGATCGAAGTACCTTGCACGTCGACCTTTTGGCCCACGGCAAACACATCCGCCACGGGCACAGCGGCACCAGCGGCATACTTGCCGGCGGTTTCAGCGGTCACGCGGAATTCTTGGATGATTTCACCGGCTTCCACACCTGCCTTGGCAAGGTGGCCGGCTTCTGGCTTGGTCACGCGCGATGCTTTGCGCGAACCGAACGTGACCTGCAGGGCCACGTAGCCATCATTCTCTTGGGTTTTGATCTGGGTAACGCGGTTGTTGGACACATCCACCACCGTGACAGGCACTGCGTCCCCATCATCGGTGAACAGACGCATCATGCCCACTTTGCGACCCAGCAACCCGAGGGAGTTGCTCAGACTCATTGGTTTTCTCCAAAACTCTCACCGCCACAACTTCAATTGGCTGCAGCGTTTCCGCAAACTCTCGCTTGCGTGCATGAAAGAAGGTTAATAAAACTTCACCGATACGCGCCGTTTGACAGGCGAAAATCGAGCGAAGCCCTAAAGTATAACGCGAACTGCTTTTTCAAGCAAGTTCGCGTTATTTTCAGGCACTGCAAGACGGGCAAGCCCGCCTCACAGCAGCCGTTGCTGCATCACTGCAGCTTGATTTCGACGTCCACGCCGGCTGGCAGGTCGAGCTTCATCAGGGCGTCCACGGTCTTGTCCGTAGGGTCCACGATGTCCATCAGACGCTGGTGCGTGCGGATTTCGAGCTGGTCGCGGCTGGTCTTGTTGACGTGCGGCGAACGCAGGATGTCAAAACGCTTCATGCGCGTAGGCAGGGGCACGGGGCCCTTGACGATGGCGCCGGTGCGCTTGGCGGTGTCAACGATCTCAGCAGCGGACTGGTCGATCAGCTTGTAGTCAAACGCCTTCAGACGGATGCGGATTTTTTGCTTGGACATGGCAAGTTCCTTGTTCTGCTTGTGAATTAAGCAATGATCTTGGCCACGACGCCAGCGCCCACGGTACGGCCGCCTTCGCGGATAGCGAAGCGCAGACCTTCTTCCATGGCGATGGGGTTGATCAGCTTCACAGTGATCGACACGTTGTCACC
>Ga0207972_100190_pt1 | contig 18911 bp, 16 predicted proteins | sample LakWasMe75_LOW10_2_FD_183903 | JGI IMG/M metagenome (GOLD analysis project Ga0207972, IMG submission 183903) | Freshwater sediment methanotrophic microbial communities from Lake Washington under simulated oxygen tension - Sediment Metagenome... | ecosystem: Environmental > Aquatic > Freshwater >...
TGCGTATTGGTCTTTCTATTACTTTATTTATATTGCTGTTATTAGGTTATTACTTTGGTTTAATCGGTGGGCCAGGTCCACGCTAGTTTAAAGCCTGCGAATCTTTAATGTGCGGTAACAAAAAGGGGCGCTGTATATGCACCCCTTTTTATTGCCTGTGATTACAGCCAGTAAACGAATATAAACAAACCTAACCACACTACATCCACAAAGTGCCAATACCAGGCAACACCTTCAAAGCCAAAATGGTTTTTGGATGAGAAGTGGCCTTTCATCGAGCGCAACAAAATTACGATCAGCATAATGGTCCCCAGTGTTACGTGGAAACCATGAAAGCCAGTGAGCATAAAGAAAGTGGCACCATAAGCCCCGCTTTGCAGGGTTAAGCCCATTTCTGTATAGGCGTGGTGGTATTCAAAAGCTTGTAATATCAGAAACGCGGTACCGAGCGCTACGGTGAAGAACAGACCTAAAATCAATTGTTTACGATTGTCTTTTAACAAGCCCCAATGTGCCCAAGTGATTGTTGCGCCAGAAGATAACAGCAACGCAGTGTTAATTGCCGGCAGACCCCAGGCGCCCATTGGGTTAAGTGGGCTTGGTTTATACTCGGTGCCGAGAACCACACCGCCGGGACCTGCTGAAGGCCATGTGCCCAAAAAGTCTTTATAAGGCGTGAATGCCGGGTCAAACGCTGCCAGATCGGGCACGGAGATAATGCGCATATAGAACAGCGCGCCAAAGAATGCAGCAAAAAAAGCAATCTCGGAAGCGATGAAAACAATCATGCCGATGCGAAAAGATTTGTCTTCCCATTTGTGGTACTGGCCGGTCACGCTTTCAGCCACTACCGCGCCTAACCACTTAAAAGTCATGAGAATAATAATCGCCGCACCAATGTACATCATCCATTGACCTGGTGCCTGCAGATATCCCAGATCTTTGTTGGTATCGGTAGCTACACTAAAAATAAAACCCGCAGCCAGTGATAAAAGCCCAGCCGATAAAACGACAGGGTAGATTGCACCATGCGGTACAAAGTAATGATTACTTGAATGTGTTGTCATGCATAAGCTCCCTATTGCATTATTTAACTAAAATTCTAGCTAAATGTGTTTTATATTAAATTTAACGCAACCCATCAAAACTCTCTGCTCTTGCCTTATTGTGCGGCTTAATCCACATACTTAAACCGCACACTCAAATTCCTTTTGCTAATCTTTGGTTGTTATTCCTTAGCGCTAAAAAATGAGTAAGATAAGGTCATTTCTTTTACATCCTGCGGCAAGTCATTGCTTACAAAAAATCGTAAAGGCATAATTTTTGTTTCACCGGGTTTTAATTCCTGCCGTTGGAAACAAAAACACTCTATTTTCTTTAAGTGAGCCGCCGCCTGGCCTGGTGTCACACTTGGTATTGCCTGCCCTGCAACTACTTGGCTCGTAATGTTTTTAGCCTCAAACAATACTGTTTCCACCTGTCCTGGACGTATTTTAATACTTGACTGTTTAGGATAAAAATTCCAGCCCAGCCCAGGCATTACGCTGGAGGTAAATTGCACGGTTACCCAGCGCGTACTATCAACTTTATTGTTTTTTAATGCAGACGCACTGGTGTCTGTTTTGCCATTTAAACCAGTTATCGTACATAAAACGTCATAAAGCGGTACTAGTGCAAATGCAAACACCAGTGAGCCAACTACAATCCAGACCATTTTGAAACCAAGCTTTTTATTAGCCAGGTTTCTACGTTCTGTCATGCTTAAAGCATCATCTTTAATATCTATTGTCACGTTTAGGTTTATGCCTTAATTTCCATGATTTATTGCTAAGTTTTATTTCTGCACATTATTTCCATAGCGTGAACATGGAAGCCAGATACCAGATGAAGGCAATAGCACCTAACACTATGGCTATTTTTTTGTTGCTACTTTTATTCATTTCTTGATTTTTCATATTCAATTAGAAGGCTCAAGCAGGGTGTTGAGCCTTCACATCCACTATATTTAGCTTATTTAACTACGGGTTGCTCGGTAAAGCTGTGGTACGGAGGAGGGGATGGTAATGTCCACTCCAAACCTTCTGCACCCTCCCAAACCTGATCAGTCGCTTTCTTGCCGCCTCTTACGGTGCTGATGATGTTATACACAAAGATTAATTGTGATAAACCGAGCACAAATGCTGCGATTGAAGAAATCATATTGAATTCTGCAAATTGCAGTGCGTAGTCAGGGATGCGACGTGGCATACCAGCCAAGCCTAAGAAAAATTGCGGGATAAATGTCAGGTTGAACGAAATAGCCGTTAACCAGAAGTGCAATTTGCCCAATTTTTCGTTATACATATGGCCGGTCATTTTTGGCAGCCAATAGTACACGCCAGCCATAATGCCCATGATGCCGCCGGCAAACAGGGTGTAGTGGAAGTGCGCTACAACGAAATAACTGTTGTGATACTGTGCGTCAGCAGCAACGTCAGCGAGTACCAAGCCGGTTAAACCGCCAATACCGAACAGAATAATCCAGCCTACTGTGAACAGCATTGGTGTTTCAAAGCTCATAGAGCCACGCCACATGGTCTTAATCCAGCAGAAGAACAATACTGCAAGTGGTAATGAAATAGCCATGGTGCTGTACATGAAGTAGAGCAGGGCAGGCACTGGCAAACCAGCGGTAAAGAAGTGGTGCGCCCAAACAACTACTGATAAAGCACCGATAGCCCAGAATGAATAAACCTGTGCTTTGTAGCCATACATTGGTTTACGTGAGAATGTTTGCAGGATTTGTGGAATGAAACCCCATACTGGTAATAACAGAATATAAACTTCCGGGTGACCGAAGAACCAGAATAAATGCTGGAACAAAATCGGGTCGCCGCCACCAGCTGCATCAAAGAAGTGCGTACCGAAATGACGGTCTGTTAACAACATGGTCACTGCGCCAGCTAACACAGGAATAGTCGCAATCAGCAAGAAAGCCGTAATCAACCAGCCCCATGCAAACATCGGCATTTTCATTAATGTCATGCCAGGCGCGCGCATGTTGAACAAAGTGACGATGATGTTAATAGAACCTAACACTGATGAAATGCCCAGCAAGTGCACAGCAAAAATCGCAAAGTCTACGCCGATACCACCCTGTACTGACAGTGGTGGATAGAACGTCCAGCCGGTTGCCAGTGCGCCATCGCCAATACCGAACAAAGCAAGTGTGAACGGCAGTGTGAGTAAAATTGCAGATGGAGGAAGCAGCCAGAAGCCCCAGTTATTCAGGCGCGGCAATGCCATATCCGGTGCGCCGATCTGCAGAGGCAGCATCCAGTTAGCAAAACCGGTAGCTGCCGGCATCAAGGCCGCAAAAATCATGATCAGTGCATGCACACCAATCAGTTGGTTGAAGAAATCCGGTTTCATTAACTGTAAGCCGGGTTGAAAGAGTTCAGCACGAATGCCCAGAATCATTGAGCCACCGACCAGAAACATGATCAGTGAGAACGTGAGGTACATCGTACCAATGTCTTTATGGTTGGTTGTCGTCAGCCATCGCATCATTCCGGTTGGATGGTCGGCGTGCTCATCGTGATGTGCAGCTACTTTAGTACTCATAAGTTTCTCCTGTACCTAAACTTGCAATTATTGACGCGCGGCTTTAACTTGTGATGGCTGAACAACATCGCCAACACTGTTGCCTAGAGCGTTTCGTTCGTAGGTGATCACCGCTGCAATTTCGGTATCATTTAGCGTACCTTTCCATGCAGGCATCATACGAATGCCGTTTAACACACGATCCATGTGACTGTCAGGCAGGTATTTGCCATCAGCACCAAAAATCGGCGATGTTGCTACTTTGCTGCCAGTGAGTGCCGGGAAAGCTGGAGGGATACCTGCACCTGAAACCTGATGGCATACCGCACAGTTTTTCTCATAAACGGCTTTACCTTCTGCCATTAGATCTTCTTTAGTCCACTCTTTGTCAGAGCCGGCAGTTGCTTTGGCAATTTCTGCCTGTTTAGCAGCTACCCATACTTTGTATTCTTCTTTTGGCAGAGCATCTACGACTACAGGCATATAACCGTGTCCTTTGCCGCACAACTCTTTACATTGACCGCGGTAAGTGCCTGGTTTATCAACCTGTACCCATGTTTCACGGATAAAGCCGGGAACCGCAAGGCGTGAAGAACCAAACTGTGGCACCCACCAGTTGTGCAATACGTCTGAAGAAGTCATCAGGATGCGTACTTTAGCGCCCACAGGCAGTACCAGACGATTATCGACATCAAGCAGGTATGGTTTGGCTGGATCATCAACTGGAGGAACCGTGCCATCTACCTGATCTTGCGGAGTAGACAAGTTGCTTACGAACTTAATGCCCTTGGCTTCTTCCAGACCGGCCTGGATGCCTTTGTCGGTATTACCCATGTATTCGTATTGCCAGCGCCATTGCGAGCCGGTGACTTTAATCACCATGTCCGATTCGTTACGGGTGTCTTCCATCATGACCACGCTGTGGTAAGCGGGAATACCCATAATCACGAAGTCAATAATCAGCAGGATTACAAATGGAATCAGCGTCCAGAAAATTTCTGTTGCTGTTGACGGCGCTTTGTCTTCAACGGCCTTGAAGCCAGCACTCTTACGGTGCTTGATCAGTGAGTAAATCATAATTGCCAGAACCACGACAAAAATGATAGCAACAATCACCATGAATTTATTGTGTACGTGTAGCGTGTCAAGTGCCATTGGCGTGACCGGTTCAGGGAAATTCCAACTGTAATCAGCGAATACCCTTGGTGACGTCAGTAAAAACAGCAGACAGAAACTTAACTTCTTCATTGCTTGCTTTAACATACCTTCTCCCAAAACAAAAACTACTTAGACTATGTTTAATTGTTGTTTAAGTTGTCTGGCGACCATTATGCGTTGCTCATTGTCCATATAGCGACTGCCAAACTCTACTTCTTTACCATGAGAGCCGATGAAGATACTACATGTCCCGTCCATGCTATTGCGCAGGGTAACTTTTGCCCAATAACGCTGAAAAGTGAATTTCTCCGAATTCTTATAACTATGTTTTTCTACAACCACCTCATTACCTACTAGCGACACACTTTCATAATCTCCGTAATGCAGATATACATGGTGCAACGCATATGCAAAAGCTAAAACCTCAAAGCCGGCAAAAGGCAACACAAGCCATGCTCCTGATAATGAAACTCCTAGTGCGACGGTCATAGTCAATAACACAATGCTAATAAAAAGCCACATGAGGCCCTTGGGTGTAAGGGAGTTATTTGGCTTTGCTACTATTATGTTGCCGTCAGAACTAAAAACAGTCATACATTACCTGTGAGCTATCGAAGATGACCTGCATACACATTTTTGACATGCGTCAATTTGACGCATGTCAAAAGCTAACATAAAAACAGGCTAGTCTCAAGCACTTTTGTTACAGATTTGAAACAAAGATTTAACTATTGGAAAGGAATTTATACAATTTGATTACAAGTGGTTTTGAGGTAGGTAAAGGTTTGTATGCCAGATTTAAAGTGCCATTAATTTTCAATAGTGATTGAAAAATCAGGCCGGATTTAGCGGCAATGCAGTAGAGGAATGGAAGTGCAATGCTATTTAAATATAGAGGAATCGGTGTTTAGTACCCATGAACTGAATGTTCAGGGATGCCAAATTTAAACACGTGACTTGATGAAGTGTTTTGCTGCTACCCAGATTGTAGGCAGTGTAGGTACGATAATTAACGCTAATGCAACCAGTGAAAAATTTGCTTTCACCCACGGATGATTGCCAACCAGGAATCCTAATCCGGTGAGGCCACATACCCAGAGTATGCCCCCGATAATATTGTAAAAAGCAAATTTCGGATAAGTCATGTCAGCAACCCCTGCGACAAATGGAGTAAAGGTGCGGATAAAAGGCAGAAAACGGCCAACAACAATCGTGATTGGCCCGTATTCTTCATAAAAATCATGCGTCTTATTAAAGGCATCTTTGTTGAACCAGCGCGAGTTTTCCCAAGACCAGACTTTTGGTCCAAACCATCTGCCTATGGAGTAATTGGCTGCATCACCTGCAATTGCTGCGATTGTAAGCAGGATCATGAGTGCTGGCAGGCTCATGCCGCCAATCGCAGCAATTGCGCCTGCAACAAACAGCAACGAATCTCCGGGCAAGAACGGCATCGCGACAACACCAGTTTCTATAAATATGATCGCAAACAGGATGGCGTAAATCCAGATGCCATAAGAAGCCGCTATAGCCTCCAGATGTTTATCCAGATGTAAAAATATGTCGATGATGCTGGCGAAATCCATAGTCTATTTCTTTTATAGTTTTATCGGTGTTGAGTAGTCGTTTGCTACGCAGGAGATTGATTTGATAGCAAATAGCGGAGCATGGTTTGAGTGAATGCTGTTAGTCGTCATCTTCCAGAATGCGCTTGCCTTCGTCTTCAATATCTTCAAACTGGCCGCGATAAACTGCCCACCAGAGTCCCGCAAGTACTACGAGCGCCATGATGACAGAGAGTGGTATCAGTACAAATAGAATGTCCATATCAAACCTTTGGAGTAGTTTTACCAGTGGTTAATTCCACAGTTGAAAACTTGGTTAAACGCAAAGCATTCACCACAACAATCAGTGAGCTGACTGCCATGCCTAAGCCTGCCAGCCAAGCTGACAGTATGCCAAAGAAAGCCAGTGGTATGCTGATTAAATTGTACACAATTGCCCAAGTGATATTCTCTTTGATAATTTTCATGGTGTGCTTGGCATGGCGAATCAGGTAGGGAATCTGGCTAATATCGCCGTTCAAAAAGATATAGTCTGCATGTGCCAGTGTAAGCGGAACACCTTTGCCCATGGCGATGGAAACATGGGCGCTTGCAAGTATTGGACCGTCATTGAGGCCGTCACCTACCATGAGTACTTTTTTACCCTGTTGCTTGAGGGCCTGCAAGCGTACAAGTTTATCTTCCGGATTACAGCCAGATTGGTAATGGGAAATACCGATTTCTTTAGCCGTATTTTCCACCGCATCGGAGCGGTCGCCTGACAGCAGCTCTATATTAATGCCTGCATTTTTCAGTTGCTGTATGGTTTGCGCAGCATGGGGTTTAATCGCTTCCTGCAGTGTGAAACTTGCCAGCCAGCCGTTATTGTCTGCCAGATGCACCTGTTGCGCGTGCTGATTATCTTCATTCACGCTACAGAATTGGGCTGAGCCTAGCTTTAACTGACCACTGATCAGATCAAGATCAGCAAAAGCATCATTTGCGGTGAAGTTTTTGATGCCGGCACTAACACCGGCGCCGATGGTTTCCTGAATGCTATCTAATTCCAGCGCCAGCGGTGTTTGTTGCTGTGCCTGATAAGCGCTAAACAGCGCCCGTGAAACCGGGTGGAACGAATGCTTTGCGACTGCGGCAGCCAAAGCAAGCGCACTGGTTTCTGATAAGCCTGCCTTATGCTGGATGGCTTTGATCTCAATGTGGTCTTCAGTGAGGGTGCCGGTTTTATCAAAAATAACTGTATCGATATCGGCGATGTTTTCAATTGCCTGCAAGCGCTTAATCAGAATGCCGCGTTTTACGAATGCGCTGGCGCTGGAAAGCATGGCGGCAGGCGTCGCTAAAGAAAGTGCACATGGGCAGGTAACAATCAGTACCGCCGCGGCAGTCATGAGTGCGCGGCCGCGGTCAACATCCCACAGCAGCGCAGCGGCAATCGCAGCACTTAATATAACGAAAATCAGAAACGGTCGTGCCACACGGTCTGCCAGTTTCGATAACCTCGGTTTTTCAATCGCGGCCTGATTAATCAGGTTCACAATCTGGCCGTATTTTGTGGAGGCACCAATTGCTTCCAGTACGATATTGACTGGCTGACGCAAGTTATAACTGCCGGCAATCACATCATCGCCCTCATTCTTATGTATGGGCGTTGATTCACCGGTGAGTAAGGACTCATCAACACTGGTGCTGCCACTAGCAAGCTTGCCGTCACCGGGAAATGCTTCGCCAAGATTGACACGCACGATATCGCCAATTCTGAGTTTGGTATTCAATACGCGACTGTAGGTGCCGTCTGCATTCTGCCGCTCTGTATTTTCAGGAATACGGCTTACTAGTGATTCAAGAGCGCCCATTGTTTTGCGGTGTAGTTTTACTTCAATCAGGCGTGCTGAAAGTAGAAAAAACACGAACATGGTCAGTGAGTCAAAATAAACGGTGTGACCCCACCAGCTGTTTGGCTCAAATGTCGCGGCTGAACTGACAACAAAAGTAATGACAATGCCGAGTGCAACCGGCAGGTCCATGCTGATCTGTTTCATTCTGAGGTCGCGCAGTGCGTTGCTGAAAAATGAGCTGCTGGAGAATAACAGTACCGGCAGGCTGAGTAGCCATGATGCCCAGTTAAGTAGATGTAATATGTCTGCTGAAATTTCGCCCTGCTCAGTAAAGTAAGTCGGACTCGCGTACATCATGACCTGCATCATGCAGAACCCGGCAACCATCCAGCGCCAGAATGCGGCACGCTGTTTTTTGATGACTTCTATATCACTCTCGTGCTGTGTCGCGGGGCTTGCGCTATAACCTAAAGCTTGCACCGTACTCAGGATTTTTGACGGGCGTGTTTGTGAAGGTGACCACACGACTACGGCACGTCTTTTAGATATGCTGACGCGAGCACTTACTACACCGGGAGATGACTTCAGGCCTTCTTCGATAATACCGGAGCAGGCGGCACAACGTAAACCATCCAGCAGCAGGTTTGACTGTACTAGCGCTTGCTCGGCATTGTCGCCAAATGGCTCGCTGAATTCCTGCCATTGATCTTCCGTATCCAGAATGGTCCATGCCGGATTGGGTACAGCTTCTTCGGCGGTCAAATCGGTTGTTAGCAAGAACTCACTCCGTGCAGTAAATAGATGATTGTGAGGGGTAAATAATCAAGAGCTTAAAAAACCATTTATCTTTGCTATTTGCGCTAAAATTTTCTGGTTTAGCCCAGAGTTGGATAGCGAGGAAGTCGAAAGCTCTTTTTTAGAATTTAACTTGCGTCCGACTTATTGCTGATTATACTTAACACCATATGCAATCTCAATTGATTCTACCAAAGATCGTGATCAAAACGCTGCGTGTGCGAGTCAAAGACAAGCACTCACACGTGTTGAATAAATGGGCATTTGAAGTGAATCAAGTGTGGAATGCAGCTAATGCATTGAGTGCTGAGTATTCCTGGGTGCCAATTCCAGGAATTGGCTACATGAAATGCAACACTTCAGAATTTGATTTGAATGTTGAGTTGAAAACCATCCGCGAAGAACGTGATTTAAAAATTGGTGCTGCGACCGTACAATCCATCATTGCGCAGCACGCCAAGTCGCGGAGGCAATTCAATACCAACAAACTACAGTGGCGCTGCTCCAGTGGCTCTAAGCGTGCACTCGGCTGGATCCCGTTCAAAGCTGCCGGCATTAAGTACCTGAACGGCCAGATCCGCTTCTGTGGACATTTCTTTGGCATCTGGGACAGCTACGATCTATCCAAATATGAATTAGGCACTGGATCATTCTCGCAGGATGCGCGCGGCCGTTGGTACTTTAACGTCACTGTGAAGGCCGTCGCAACGTCGTCTAAAGGTACTACAGCTATCGGTATCGACCTTGGCCTGAAGACCGTAGCCACTTGTTCTAATGGCACGATGCTGGAACGTCGACGCATCACGGATGAGTTCGCGCAATCGTTAGCTCTTGCACAACGCGCGAATAAGAAACGTCTTGTGAAAACGATTCACGCGAAGATCAAGCATTCTCGCAATGATGCCTTGCATAAGTTCTCAACCATGCTGGTTAGGCAAAGCGGTGCGATCTTTGTCGGTAATGTGAGCAGTAAGAAATTAGTAAAAACTAACATGGCCAAGTCAGTATTAGATGCGGGCTGGACCATTTTAAAAACACAGCTGGAATACAAAGCGATGGCGCGGTCAGTAGTGTTTGCAGAAGTAAACGAGAAGCACACATCCCAGACCTGTTCGTGTTGCGGGGATATATCCGCTAACAGTCCGAAGGGTAGAGCAGGTCTGAGAATAAGAGAATGGTCTTGTGTCGTGTGTGGCACAACGCATGATAGAGATATCAATGCTGCAAAGAACATTCTCCGATTGGGACATCAATCGCTAGTAGTAGGAATCCCCCCCCCCTTTCCGTGCAAGCGGTAGCTTAGACTGAGGGTGGGGAGGATGTCAAATATTGAAAAGCATTTAATCAACCCCATAGTAGACCTAAGTAAATATTATGAAGCGCAGATTTATTCGAAATTAGTCAGTGCTTCTATTGGTAAATTTTATAAATTGGAGTCAATATGCGCTTTGATAAATTAACGACTAAATTCCAGCAGGCAATCAGCGATGCGCAAAGCATTGCATTGGGTGCGGATAATACCGCAATAGAGCCGCAGCATCTGCTGCTGGCATTACTGAATCAGGATGATGGTGGTACAGCGTCGCTGCTGGCACGTGCGGGTGTGCAGCTTAATCAGCTTAAAACCGGCCTGAATGCCGCGATTGCCAATCTGCCGAAATCGGCTGATGCTGGCGGTGAGGTTGCGATTTCACGTGATTTGAACAACTTGCTTAACGTAACGGATAAGCTTTCACAGAAACGCGGTGATGCTTACATTGCGAGTGAGATGTTTCTGCTGGCTTTAGCCGATGATAAAGGCGAAGCCGCCAAATTGCTCAAACAGAATGGTCTGACTAAAGCTGCGCTGGAAGCAGCGATTCAGGCGGTGCGCGGTAACGAAAGCGTGGATAGCCAGGAGGCTGAAGGTCAGCGCGAATCACTCAAAAAATATACGCTGGATTTAACCGAGAGAGCGCGTTTGGGTAAACTGGACCCGGTAATCGGCCGTGACGATGAAATTCGCCGCGCAATACAGGTATTGCAGCGCCGTACTAAAAATAACCCGGTATTGATTGGTGAGCCGGGTGTTGGTAAAACCGCGATTGTTGAAGGCTTGGCGCAACGTATTGTCAATGGCGAGGTGCCGGATTCTCTGCGTAATAAAAAAGTGTTGTCACTGGATATGGCAGCTTTGCTGGCCGGTGCTAAATACCGGGGTGAATTTGAAGAGCGCTTGAAGTCCGTGCTCAAAGAACTGGCGCAGGATGAAGGCCAGACTATTCTCTTTATTGATGAAATTCATACCATGGTCGGTGCCGGTAAAGCGGAAGGCGCGATGGATGCCGGCAATATGCTGAAACCTGCTTTAGCCCGCGGTGAATTGCACTGCGTGGGTGCGACGACGCTGGATGAATACCGTAAATACATTGAAAAAGATGCGGCATTGGAGCGCCGCTTCCAGAAAGTGCTGGTTGATGAACCTAGCGTGGAAGCAACGATTGCGATCCTGCGCGGTTTGCAGGAAAAATATGAGCTGCATCATGGTGTGGAAATTACCGACCCGGCTATTGTGGCTGCAGCGGAACTAAGCCACCGTTATATTACAGACCGTTTCTTGCCGGATAAAGCGATTGACTTGATCGACGAGGCTGCCAGCCGTATCAAGATGGAAATTGATTCCAAGCCGGAAGTGATGGATAAGTTGGATCGCCGTCTGATTCAGTTGAAGATTGAACGCGAAGCAGTGCGCCGTGAGAAAGATGAAGGCAGTAAAAAACGCTTTGTGCTGATTGAAGAAGAAATTGCCAAGCTTGAGAAAGAATATGCCGATCTAGAGGAAATCTGGAAAGCGGAAAAAGCGCAGGTGCAGGGTTCAGCCCACATCAAAGAGGCGATTGATAAAGTCAAATTCGAGATGGAAGAAGCTACGCGTAGAGGTGACTGGCAGAAGGTTTCTGAGCTGCAATATGGTAACTTGCCGCAGCTGGAAGCACAGTTAAAACAGGCATCGAATGCTGAAGCTAGCACGACGCAGAGCAAAAACAGAATGTTACGTACCGAAGTCGGCGCAGATGAAATTGCCGAAGTAGTCAGCCGTGCAACCGGCATTCCGGTGAGCAAGATGATGACGGGTGAACGTGAAAAACTGCTGACGATGGAAGCCAAACTACATGAGCGTGTAGTGGGGCAGGATGAGGCTGTCAGATTAGTGTCTGACGCAATCCGCCGTTCACGTTCCGGCTTGGGTGATCCGAATCGCCCCTATGGCAGCTTTTTGTTCCTGGGCCCGACTGGCGTCGGTAAAACCGAGCTGTGCAAGGCGCTGGCAGGGTTCTTGTTTGACTCCGAGGATCATCTGATCCGCATCGACATGAGTGAATTTATGGAGAAACACTCAGTGGCGCGTATGATCGGCGCGCCTCCTGGTTATGTGGGTTATGAAGAGGGCGGTACTTTAACTGAGGCCGTGCGCCGCAAACCTTATAGCGTGATTTTGCTGGATGAAGTTGAAAAAGCGCATCCGGATGTATTCAATGTGCTGCTGCAAGTGTTGGATGATGGCCGCCTGACCGATGGTCAGGGTCGCACTGTGGACTTTAAAAACACTGTGATTATCATGACTTCTAATCTTGGCAGCCAAATGATACAGAGCATGGCTGATCAGGATTACCAGCTGGTGAAACTTGCAGTGATGGGCGAAGTGAAAACACATTTCAGGCCCGAGTTTGTGAACCGTATTGATGAAGTTGTGGTGTTCCATGCGCTGGGTGAAGCACATATTAAATCTATCGCGTCTATTCAGTTACAATATCTGGCTAAACGTTTGGCAGCGATGGATATGCAGCTGGAGTTAACCGATGCTGCGATAACCGAGATTGCGAATGCTGGTTTTGATCCGGTTTATGGTGCACGTCCGTTAAAACGTGCTATCCAGAGCGAGATTGAAAATCCATTGGCACGCGAAATTCTGAGCGGAAACTTTGCTGCTAAAGATACGGTCAAGGTAGATGTTAAAACTGGTAAATTTGTATTTTCAAAAGCCGGCGGTTAACTGAGTAAGACGAATGAAAGGTTTATTTGCTTAAAAAATCAGTTATTGGTAACTTTAAACGCGTATTGTTCGCCGTGTTGATAATCACGGCGAACTCTGCTCGTGCAGAACTCAGCCATCAGGAACTGGAAGTTTTTAACAATGAGCCGCCAGTGATTGCTGGCTTGCTTAAGCGCGCCGTATCTGCTGAACGTGATCTACAAAATGTTGAGGGCGAGTGGCAGGCAGCTAAACTGTATTGTGAGGCATCTCGTCATGGCAGTGCTGAGGCGCAGTTCAGGCTTGGCATGCTGTATGCCACGGGTAAAGGTGTGCCGGTTAATCGTGATCTGGCTGCCTCATTATTTGTTGTTGCCTCTAGTCATGGGCATTTTGAAGCGCAGAAAATGCTGGAAACCCTGGAGCTGTCTGCTGGTGATTTACCACCGTGCGTGTTGGCAGCCGTGACCCCAGAGAAAGCGCCGGCAAAAGGCGAGATTGATAACTATATCGCTAATTTACCCGCGAACAAACGCTGGATATTGAGCCTAGTAGATACCATTTCTGCATGGCACAAGGTTGATCCTAAGCTGGTTTTGTCTATTATCTCGGTAGAATCCAACTTTGCAACAAGCGCACAATCGAACAAGCAGGCACAGGGGCTGATGCAATTGATTCCTGATACTGCCGAGCGCTTCAATGTTAAAAATGCTTACAATGCCAGCCAGAACATCAAAGGCGGCGTTGCTTATCTACGCTGGCTGCTGGCATATTTTGAAGGTGATGTCAGTCTTGCCGTTGCAGCTTATAACGCGGGTGAAGGTGCAGTAAATAAATATAAAGGTATTCCGCCTTATGCTGAAACCAGACAGTATGTGCAAAAGGTGCGTGCACGTTATCCGCAGTTGCGCCATCCGTTCGACGTAAATGTAACTGAGCCATCGCCAGCTTTTAAAAGGCGCGGCTAGATTGAGGAACAAAAGTGCATAGTGGTATATTGGTGTTAATTTCAGGTACTTTGTTGCTGCTATCCGGTTGTGCATCAACAGGACGCGATGTCAATGTTGGTAGCCCTAAAATTGATAGGGTTTCACCGGAACAGTTAGCTCGTCTTATTTCACAGCCAGTTGCCAAGTTAACATTGGATGATCTTGTCAGGTTAACAAAAGAAGGTAATAGTGCTGAGCAGATCATCGCGCAGATCAAGACCACAGACTCCATGTACGATCTGACCCCAAGTCAAAGCGTAGACTTAAGCCATAAGGGCGTAGATTCAAAGGTGTTAGACTACATTCATGAAAGCCGAGAAGCAGCTGTGAGAAATCAGCTGGCGGATGAAATTAATCGTCGTGAAATACAAAAGCAGGCTGAAGTTGCCAGACTTAAAAATCGCCTGTGGCAGCAACAGCGCTATTCTGACCCATTCTGCCGTGGTTATTATGGATTTACACCATATGGCTACGGCGGTTATGGCAGACACTTCGGGTCACGTTTTGGTCTGGGATTAGGTATTGGTCGCCCTTTGGGCTGCTGGTAAGGCTTTAAATAAGGTTAAGTACAATGCAGCAAAAAACACATCAAATTACGGTTTCCACGCATGGCCGTAAACTCTACGATATTACTCCTGAGTTGATTAGCTGGGCAAAAGCCAGTGGCATAAAAACCGGCCTCATCACTCTGTATATTCAGCATACATCTGCAAGCTTATTAATTAATGAGAATTATGATCATGATGTGCTGGTCGATATGGAAACATTCTTTAGTCGCCTGATTCCTGAAGGTGACCCAATGTTCATTCATACAGTTGAAGGCCCTGATGACATGCCTGCACATGTGCGTACCGCACTTACCCAAACACATTTGTCTATCCCCTTATTGGATGGCAAAGCCGCGTTGGGGCAATGGCAGGGCGTGTTTTTATATGAGCACAGGCATATATCCGGCAAGCGCAAGGTTCTTTTTCATTTGATAGGTGAATAATTCAAGGTATAAACCCTTGTATTATTAAATATATTTTTAATATTGTTGCACATAATGTTGAATGCGCTAGAATAGAGCGTACAACTGGGGTGTTGTTAGTAAGCTATTGAATTAAATCATTGATTGTAGTTTTTTAATAAGAAGAGGAAATCATTATGTCATCATTGTTGCGTTCTTTATTAGTTTTAGGTGTTACAGGTTTATTGGTAGTGGGTTGTGGTGAGAAAGAGGAAGCTGCACCAACTGAAACTGCACCAGCTGCTGAAGCTGCGCCAGTTGCTGAGGCTGCTGCACCTGCAGCTACTGAGCCAGGTGGCTATGAGCCAACCGCTGAAGAGCGTGTGCCAGGCATCACTATTGATCCAGCAACATTGGCTGCGGAATCAGCTGCTCCAGCTGCCGAAGCTGCTCCAGCCGCTGCTGAGTAATTTTAAATAGCAACAATAAAAAAGCACGCTATTGCGTGCTTTTTTATTGTCTATATCTTATTGACATTTATTGTTTCGATTAGCGTTTAGCTAAAGTTCAATATCTTATAGATGCTGATTGTTAACCAAATTTACCGGTGATGTAATCTTCTGTTTCTTTGCGGGTTGGGCGCGTGAAAATCATATCCGTATCGCCGTATTCAATCAGGTCACCCAAGTACATATAAGCGGTGTAATCAGAAATACGTGCTGCCTGCTGCATGTTGTGCGTTACTACCAGAATGGTGAGTTTATTGCGCAACTCACTCATCAGCTCTTCAATGTTTGCCGTTGCAATCGGGTCCAATGCTGAGGTTGGTTCATCAAACAGCATGATTTCTGGATCAGTTGCCAGCGCGCGGGCAATACACAGACGTTGCTGCTGACCGCCCGACAGGTTAAATGCCAGATCCTGCAGACGATCTTTTACTTCGTTCCATAATGCGGCGCCTTTGAGCGCTTCTTCTACTTTGTCATCCAGCAGGCGCTTGTTGCTTTCGCCACGAACGCGCAAGCCGTAGGCTACGTTTTCATAGATGGATTTCGGAAACGGGTTTGGTTTTTGAAACACCATGCTGATGCGCATGCGTACTTCAATCGGATCAACGCCTTTTTCCAGAATATTGGTGTTGTCCGGATGCATGATAATCTGGCCTTCGTATCTGTTGCCAGGGTATAAGTCATGCATGCGGTTAAAGCAACGTAGAAATGTAGATTTTCCGCAGCCGGATGGGCCAATTAATGCCGTAATCTTGTTCTCGTATAGTGGCATGTTAATGCCTTTTAAGGCTTGCGTACCATTGCTGTAAAAAAAGTTGAGATCTTTTGATTCAGCTTTAATCGGTGTTGTCGCGTTGATCATGTAGTTTCCTAAGTTTACGATTTCTATATATTCTGTCTAATGTTGGTCATCAAATCTATTGATTACCATTTAATGTTTTTACGGATCTTGTAACGTAGCCAGATTGCGGTGCCGTTCATGAGTAATGTCACCACGATAATAATTGCACCGGTTGCAGCTGCATTGATGTGGAAAGCATGGTCAGGCCGTGATAGCCAGTTAAACATCTGAATTGGCAGCACGGTAAAGCTCGAACTTAACCATTCAAAGTTGATGAAAGGTACTTCGGTCGTGATTGGAGACGGTGGCAGGAATGCAATAAATGTCAATGCGCCAATCGTAATGATAGGTGCAGTTTCACCCAGAGCACGTGACATACCGATAATGACACCGGTCAGAATGCCGCCCTGTGAGTATTTAACGATGTGGTCTTTGACCACCTGCCATTTAGTTGCACCAACTGCATATGCGGCTTCGCGGATTGCGATCGGAATTGCACGGATCGCTTCACGTGTAGAAACAATCACGATTGGCAGAATTAATAAGCCTAGTGTTAAACCTGCGGTCAAAATGCTTTGACCCAAATTCAAGCCATAAACAAACAAACCTAATGCAAGTAAGCCATAAATAATCGATGGAACACCTGCCAGGTTAGACACATTAATTTCAATCAGGTCTGAAAACCAGTTTTTTGGGGCATACTCTTCCAGATACAAACCGGCTGCTACCCCGATAGGCACTGCAGTCAGGAATGTCACCAGCATGACCAGTAGCGAGCCCACCCATGCAGATAGTAAACCGGCACTACCGGCACGGCGAGATGGAAAATCGCTGAAGAATTGAATGTTAAAGCGTGGATAACCATCCATGACCAAGTCTACAAACAAGGTGAGTAATGCCAGCAAGCCAAACATAATCGCTAGCAGGCCGATAGTTGCGAATAAAATATCGTTGCGTTTATGGCGCTTGATCATCGCGCGAACTGCATCCAGATTTTCAATCACGGAGGCTTTATTTTTTTGTATATTTGAATTCATATCGAATGTCCGTTAAGTGTTGCTGGATTAATACTGCTCGCGGTATTTTTTGCGCACAATGTGACCGAGAATATTAAAGCACAAGGTCATTGCGAATAAAACCAGACCGGCAGCAAAAATACTTTGATAGCCGATACTTGCATGCGGTAAGTCACCCATGGCAACTTGCACGATATAAGCGGTAATCGTCGCTGCCCCCTCAGTCGGGTCGAAGGTGAAGGTAGGTTGTTGGCCAGCTGCTACAGCCACCACCATGGTTTCACCCACAGCACGTGAAATACCGAGGATATAAGCGGCAACAATACCTGAAACCGCAGCAGGTGTTACCACGCGAATCGCAGTCTGGAAACGTGTTGCACCCATTGCATAAGAACCTTCGCGCATGCTCATTGGCACGGCGCGCATGGCATCTTCAGCGATTGATGCAATGTATGGAATAATCATGATCCCCATTACAATACCAGCACTCAGCATATTGAAACCTGGTAGTTCTGGGTAGATTTTTTGTAGAATCGGTGTAACAAAAAGCAACGCGAAATAACCGAATACAATGGTTGGTACGCCAACCAGTAATTCTAAAATCGGCTTCACAATTTCACGCGCTCTGTGCGATGCAAATTCTGAAAGATATATCGCTGCAATCGTACCTACTGGTATTGCAACGGCAAGGGCTACAGCGGAAGTGGTCAGGGTACCTGCTACCAGCGGCATGATGCCATAGTGGGCATCTTCAAACAGTGGAGTCCATTCTTTACTGGTAAAGAATTCTACAATCGAGACTGTTTTAAAAAAACCTAATGATTCATACAAGAGAATCGCCACGATTGCAAATGTAGTGAATACAGCAGACAGCGCGGCCAGCATTAGAATAAACTCGATAACGCGTTCTTTGAAATGGCGCTGCACATTTTTAGCCAGGCGTGGGCTGACCGTAGTCAAACTAGCCGTCGTATTACTAGAATTTTTAGACACTTTGTTTGTTGCACTCATCATAAATTTAGACTTTTTTATTGTAACGGATTTTGGCCATATTAAAACCGTTGAATAAGAAACAGGAGCAGCGATCGCTGCTCCTTGCCTCTGCTTGGACTTATTTGATTCTATTGATCAAGTCTTTAACTTTAATGCCAACTTCATTTTTACCGCCAAAGCCAGTACCTGGTTTCAGTGTTTTGAAGTGATCCTTAACTGCAGCGTAGTCTTCTGAAGTCAATGGTACATATTTAACTTCTTTAACTAAAGCTGGAGCATGTTCCAGATAGTAGTTTACGAATGCTTTCACTTCAGGTTTGAATGCGGCTGATGTTGCATTTACATAAATAAAGATCGGACGTGACAGTGGTTGGTAAGTACCATCCATTACTGTCGCTGCTGAAGGCAATACAGCTGGGCCACCTGCTTTAGCTGCAACAGGCACTGCTCTTAATTTGTCTTTATTTTCTTCATAGTAAGCTAAACCAAAGTAAGCCATGCCACCCATGTTGCCAGAAACGCCTTGCACTAATACGTTGTCATCTTCTGATGGTGTGTAGTCAGTACGGCTGGCTTTTGATTTGCCATTCACTGCTTCAGTAAAATAGTCGAATGTACCAGATGCTGTACCTGGGCCATATAAACTCATAGCTTTATCCGGATAGGC
>Ga0207972_100192_pt1 | contig 18585 bp, 17 predicted proteins | sample LakWasMe75_LOW10_2_FD_183903 | JGI IMG/M metagenome (GOLD analysis project Ga0207972, IMG submission 183903) | Freshwater sediment methanotrophic microbial communities from Lake Washington under simulated oxygen tension - Sediment Metagenome... | ecosystem: Environmental > Aquatic > Freshwater >...
TCTGGTTCGGTCGTTTCTTCTCGCACATTGGCCGCTGGTTAACTGGCATTGAGATTCACCCGGGCGCGACCATTGGCCGCCGTGTATTTATTGATCACGGCATGGGTGTTGTGATCGGCGAAACCGCAGTCATCGGTGATGATTGCACGCTTTACCACGGCGTCACATTAGGCGGCACCTCTTGGAATAAAGGTAAACGTCACCCAACATTGGAAGCAGGCGTTGTCATTGGCGCAGGGGCCAAAGTACTCGGCCCGATTACGATCGGCGAAGGCGCTAAAATTGGCTCCAATGCGGTGGTGGTGAAAGACGTGCCGGCAAACGCGACGGCTGTCGGCATTCCGGCACGTATATTGGAAGAAGAAAAATCCAAGCAGCGTGAGGCTACCGCAAAAAAAATTGGCTTTGCTGCCTATGCAGTAGGTAATGATGAAAATGACCCGATGATCAAAGCCATTCATTCACTTCTAGATCACGCAGCCAAACAAGATGTAACCTTGCAGAACTTGCAGGCACAGCTCGATAGATTAAATATGGACATCGAAACAGATGCTGAGGTGGGTGAGGCATTTAATGTACAAGCTACCCAAAAAAATTCCGTTAAGAACCAAGAATAAATAATAAGTAGTCACCTGCGAACTCAATCGCGTAATAGTTGACTAAAATTGTAAGGTATTTTACAATTCATGTTCACCATTGATATTTTTTAAAGTCAAAGATTATGCGCTTAACTACCAAAGGTCGATTCGCCGTCACCGCAATGCTGGATCTGGCAATAAACGAAACTCAGGATGCTGCGGATAACAAACCCGTTACGCTTGCAGCCATTAGTGAACGACAGGATATTTCGCTTTCCTACCTGGAACAGTTGTTCAGCAAATTGCGCCGGCAAGGTTTGGTGAAGAGCGTGCGCGGACCTGGCGGTGGCTACAATCTAGCAAAGGCCTACAATGAAATTTCAGTATCTGAAATTATCAATGCGGTAGATGAGCAGATTGATGCGACCCAATGTGGCGGTAATGAAAACTGTAAAGATGAAGGCCGTTGCATGACGCACGACCTGTGGACTGCGTTAAATACTAAAATACTGGAATACTTGGCAGGTGTTACTTTGGCAGATATGGTTGCCTCGCAGAAAGAGGGTAAAAAAATTACTATTACCCCACGCAGCAATAATATGACAAATACTGTAGCCTACAAAAACGAGGCTGCCGCATAAGGCAAAACGTAGCCTAAGCCATCATGAGCAGCATATATTTAGACCACAATGCGACAACCTCTCTGAATGGGCGCGTACTGGAGGCAATGTTACCTTGGATGAGCGAGCAGTCAGGGAATCCGACTAGCCGTCATGTATTTGGCCGCACTGCCCGCTCTGCGATCGAGCACGCCAGAGCACAGGTCGCTGAAGCGTGTGGTGCTTATACCTCGCAAGTAGTATTTACAGCCAGTGGCACCGAGGCTAATAATTTTGCGGTAAAAGGCATCACCGCGAACCAGGAAGCGACACAGATTTTATATAGTGCGATTGAACACCCGTGCATTAGCCGCCCCGCTACTGCATTAAGGCAGCATGGTTTTAAAAGTCAGGCGATTGCAGTAAACGGGCAAGGTAAATTAAATGTAGAGCATCTGCAGTTATTGTTAAGCAAGCCGGCCAATCTGATATCGGTGATGCTGGCAAACAATGAAACTGGGGTCATACAGGATATTGCCGAAATTGCGGAACTGGTAAAGCGTAGCGGTGCATTTATGCATACGGATGCAGTGCAGGGTTTAGGCAAATTAGCATTAAGTTTTACCGATTTAAATGTGCATGCAATGACAGTTTCGAGCCATAAAATACACGGACCGCAAGGTGCAGCTGCACTGATACTGGACAAGCGTGTTGACATCCAACCACTGCTTCACGGCGGCGGGCAGGAAAGAGGCTTACGCAGTGGCACAGAAAATGTTGCAGCCATTGTAGGGTTTGGCATGGCATGTGAACTGGCAGTTGCAAATTTAAGCAGCTTTACCAGCAACACAAAGCTATTACGCGACCAGTTTGAACAAGGCCTGAAGTCACTGGATGTCACGATATTCAGTAATCAAGTGTCACGCATACCCAATACCAGTTTTTTTGCGATAAACGGTATTGAAGGTGAAACATTAGTCATGGCGCTGGATCGTAAAGGCTTTGGGGTTGCGAGCGGCTCCGCCTGCTCCAGCGACAGTACAGAACCAAGCCATGTACTGCTGGCCATGGGAGTCAGCGAAGATTTGGCGCGAGGCGCAGTACGTGTAAGTTTTGGTGGGCACAATACCGCACAACAAGTGTCTAATTTGTTAGATACACTGAAAAACGAGATTTTAAGATTAAAGCAACTGACAGGCATTGCTGCATAAGACCAGTCAGGTAAAAGATACGATTACTAAAGATATTATTTAAATTGCAAGGATAATGAACACGATGTCAGTATCAGTAGAATTACCAGTTTTCAAACAGCACGACGACGCTCATCCAATTTATTTGGATTATTCAGCGACTACGCCGATAGACCCGCGCGTTGCCGCAAAAATGATTCCGTACTTGACGGAAGAGTTTGGCAATCCTGCATCACGCAGCCACCCTTACGGCTGGACTGCTGAAAAAGCCGTTGAAAACGCACGTGAAGAAGTCGCCAAGCTGGTAGGCGCTGACCCTCGCGAGATCGTATGGACATCAGGCGCAACAGAATCAAACAATCTGGCAATCAAAGGTGCTGCAAACTTTTACTCAGGCAAGGGTAAACACATTATTACTATTCAAACCGAGCACAAAGCAGTCATTGACACTGTGCGCGAACTTGAACGCCAAGGCTTTGAAGCAACCTACTTGCAACCGGAACCAGATGGTTTACTGGATTTGGACAAGTTCAAAGCAGCAATTCGCCCGGATACAGTGTTAGCCTCAGTGATGCTGGTAAACAATGAAATCGGCGTGATTCAGGACATTACCGCTATCGGCAACATCTGCCGCGAGAACAATATTATTTTTCACGTAGATGCAGCACAGGCCACCGGTAAAGTACAAATCGACCTGGAGAAACTGCCAGTTGACCTGATGAGTTTCAGCGCGCACAAAACTTACGGTCCTAAAGGTATCGGCGCATTATATGTACGCCGCAAACCACGTATCCGTATCGAAGCACAAATGCATGGTGGCGGTCATGAGCGCGGCATGCGATCAGGCACGCTGGCAACACACCAGATCGTAGGCATGGGTGAAGCATTCCGCATCGCCCGTGAAGAAATGAACGCTGAAAACGAACGCATCCGATTCCTGCGCGACAAACTTTTACATGGCCTGCAAGATATCGAAGAGGTGTATGTAAACGGTGATCTGGATCACCGGGTACCGCACAATTTAAATATCAGCTTCAATTATGTTGAAGGTGAATCATTGATTATGGCAGTAAAAGGTATTGCGGTATCCAGCGGTTCAGCATGTACTTCAGCTAGTCTGGAACCTAGCTATGTATTGCGTGCATTAGGCCGTAGCGATGAACTCGCGCATAGTTCGATTCGTTTTTCAATTGGTCGCTTCACCACTGAAGAAGATGTTGATTACACTATTGAACTGATGAAGAGCAAGATTGGAAAATTAAGAGAATTGTCTCCATTATGGGAGATGTTTAAGGATGGCATCGATCTGACCAAAGTAGAATGGGCAGCCCATTAGAAAGCGTTCTTTGCATGTCTGGCGTTGTTGCAGGCTTGCTCGTTTAGACAAACTAAACGTCACAAACCTGCGCCTAACCAGCCCAAGCAAATCGACGCTTTCTTGAAGATTTATATAGAAACAAACGTTTGAAATAGGAAGCAAAATCAAGGCGACAAGCTGAAGACAGTACGAATAGTACGGCGAAGCGAAGTCAACGCCGAGTTTGCGATATATTTCAAACGTACACAGGAGAAGTAAAATGGCATATTCAGACAAAGTGTTGGATCACTACGAAAATCCAAGAAATGTTGGTTCTTTAGACAAGAACGACCCGCAGGTTGGTACTGGCATGGTTGGTGCGCCGGCATGTGGCGACGTGATGAAACTCATGATCAAGGTGAACGATAATGGCATCATTGAAGATGCTAAATTCAAAACCTATGGCTGCGGTTCAGCAATTGCTTCAAGCTCACTGGTAACAGAGTGGCTCAAAGGCAGAACCATTGAAGAAGCTTATGCGATCAAGAATTCTGAAATCGCAGAAGAACTGGCTTTACCACCGGTGAAAATTCACTGCTCAGTGCTGGCAGAAGACGCTATCAAGGCAGCAGTTGCCGACATCAGAGCGAAACAGGCAGCTAAAGAAAGCGCGTAAGCGAGAGACAACTATGGCAATTACATTGACAGAAACCGCGGCAAGCCGCGTAGAGAAATTTCTTGCCAACCGCGGCAAGGGTGTAGGTTTGCGTCTGGGCGTTAAAACTACCGGCTGTTCCGGCATGGCTTATACGCTTGAGTTCGTAGATGATATGCAACCTGAAGATATCGCATTTGAAAGCCACGGCATTAAAGTGATTGTTGACCCTAAAAGCCTCGTTTATATCGATGGAACTGAACTCGACTTCACGAAAGAAGGCTTGAACGAAGGCTTTAAATTCAACAACCCTAACGTCAAGGATGAATGCGGTTGCGGTGAAAGCTTTACGGTTTAAGTTATTTAAGCATGTCAAGCGCACAAAACGACTACTTCCAGCTTTTCGCCCTGCCCGAGCAGTTTAATATCGACCCAAAACTACTCGAAGCAAACTTCCGCAAAATACAATCAGCAAGCCATCCAGACCGTTTTGTCAGCGCCGAAGCAACCGAAAAACTGGCTTCAATGCAGCTAGCGACGTTATCAAACGAGGCATATAGCACTTTAAAAAATGCGGCGCGCCGTGCTAAATATCTATTGGAAAAACAAGGTATAGATGCAGTAGCAGATACGAATACCGCATTGCCAATGGATTTTTTGATGCAGCAGATGGAATGGCGCGAGCAGCTGGAAGATGCAAAAGCCGCAAAAGATATTGCGGCAATGGATAAGTTATTAAGTGACTTACGCAGCGAGGCTAAGGCACTAGAAAGCGAACTTTCAGAATTATTTGATCATAAAAAAGATTACGCAGCCGCCACTGAAGTAACACGCAAGCTGATTTTTATTGATAAAGTATGCGCTGATATACAACAGGCAATCGAATATTTAGACTAGCATAACGGTTAAAACATTTACCCGACTGGTCAAAACGTAAAATAGAACAACGACATCATATGGCATTACTCCAAATTTCCGAACCTGGCATGAGTGCCGCACCCCACCAGCACAAACTAGCGGTGGGCATTGACTTGGGCACAACCAACTCACTGGTTGCTACGGTACGCAGTGCCATGAGTACCGTGTTGCAGGATGACCACGGACATGCATTACTGCCATCGGTTGTGCGCTATGCGCCGGATGGGTCAGTGATTGTCGGACATGAAGCACAGGCGCAGCAAAGTGCAGACCCGACCAATACCATTGTTTCTGTCAAACGCTTTATGGGTCGCAGCATTAATGACATTACCGATAGAGCCCATATTCCTTACAAATTTGCTTCAGGCAGTGAAGATCAGGCAGCGAAAGTACTGCAGATTGAAACCCGCGCTGGGCGTAAAAGTCCGGTTGAAATATCGGCTGAAATCCTAAAATCATTAAAAACCCGCGCTGAAAAGTCATTGGGCGGAGAATTGGTCGGTGCGGTCATTACGGTACCTGCCTACTTTGACGATGCACAACGTCAAGCCACTAAAGATGCAGCCCGCCTTGCCGGTTTAAACGTATTACGTTTACTCAATGAGCCAACCGCAGCAGCTGTAGCTTACGGTCTGGATAACGCCGCCGAAGGCAACTTCGTGATTTACGATCTGGGTGGCGGTACATTTGACGTATCTATCCTGCATTTATCCAAAGGCGTGTTTGAAGTGCTCGCCACTAATGGTGATTCGGCATTGGGCGGCGACGATTTTGATCATCGCATCTATTGCTGGGTGCTCGATAAAGTGCGCGAAGTAACCGCTAACTTTGCACCACTGACAGAAGGCGACACGCGTTTATTGCTCACAAAAGCACGTCAGGCTAAAGAATGGCTGACCGAAAATTTTGAAGCGCAGGTCTTGTGTCGCTTAAGTAACGGCATGCTGGTAGATGTGACCCTGAGCGCTGATCAGTTTGTAGAAATTACCCAGCACCTTGTTACTAAAACCATGTCACCTACACGCAAAGCGATGCGTGATGCTAACCTGACCATTGAAGATATTACTGGTGTCGTCATGGTCGGTGGCGCAACACGCATGCCTCATGTTCGCCACGCGGTAGAAGAGTATTTCAAACAGGAACCGCTCACCAACCTCGATCCGGATAAAGTAGTCGCACTGGGCGCGGCGATTCAGGCCAACGTGTTGGCAGGCAATAAAAATGATGAGGATTTATTGCTACTGGATGTTACGCCATTGTCGCTAGGCCTGGAAACCATGGGCGGCCTGGTGGAGAAAGTCATCCATCGCAACAGCACCCTGCCAATCGCACGTGCGCAGGAATTTACCACCTACAAAGACGGTCAAACAGCCATGAGCATCCACGTAGTGCAGGGTGAACGTGAATTGGTCAGCGATTGCCGTTCGCTGGCACAATTCGTATTACGCGGTATTCCGCCGATGGCTGCCGGTGCGGCGCGTATTCGTGTTACATTTACTGTCGATGCAGATGGCTTGCTCTCGGTTTCGGCACGCGAACAAAGCACAGGTGTTGAAGCGCGTATTGAAGTGAAACCTTCTTACGGCCTGACTGAAGACGAAATCACCACTATGCTGAAAGCCTCTTTCAGCAGTGCTGAAGATGATAAAAAAGCACGCATGTTGGCAGAAGCCCGCGTCAGCGCCGGAGCAATTGTCAGTTCAGTTACTGCCGCACTGGCTGCTGACGGCAACCTGATCAGCGAAGCTGAGCAAAATGCCATCAGAACTGAAGTCGAACGATTGCAAACGATAGCCGCTACAGATGACGCTACAGCAATCAACCAAGCGGTTGATGCTCTCAATCACGCCACTGAAGCCTTTGCAGCAGCACGTATGAATGCAAGCGTGAGCCATGCGCTCAGCGGTAAAGCTATTAACTCTTTGGAAATGTAAAAATGCCGCAAATTATCGTACTACCCCATGTAGAACTATGCCCGGAAGGCACTGCATTTGAAGCCAGCACTGGCGAATCAATCTGTGACGCCCTGCTTGATCACGATATTGATATTGACCACGCCTGCGACAAAGCCTGTGCATGCACCACCTGCCACGTGATCGTGCGTGAAGGACTAAAATCACTTAATCCGTCATCAGATCAGGAAGATGACTTACTGGACAAAGCATGGGGACTGGAACCTAACTCACGCCTATCTTGTCAGGCCGTAGTCGGTACCGAAGATCTGGTGATTGAAATACCGAAATACAGTATTAACATGGCGAAAGAAGGCCACCGTTAAGCGCAAGCCTTAATTCTAGTTTTAATTAAAGCGAAAAAAAAGGAAGCCCAACTGCGGCTTCCTTTTTTTATAATACTAATGAATTAAATCTTATCTTTTTACAGGCCTATTGCATTGTCCATAAAATGCACTTCACCTGAGGCTAAATCATAAATACCGCCCACAATTGCAATTTGCCTGCTTGCCAGCATATCCTGCAATATCTCGCTACTATGCATAATTTCATCCATCTGCACCTGTACGCTTAACGCACAGACTTTGGCCACAAATTCAGCATTAGATGAATCTCGCTGCTCGAGTATGCTTTTTTCCAGCCGCACGGCAGGTTTGATCAGATTGGTAATCTCGCCGATATGTCCGTCTTTAAAATTATCGCAGGCGGCTTTTACCGCACCGCAACCGGTATGCCCCAACACTACGATTAACTTGCTACCCAGATATTTACAGCCGAACTCCAGGCTGCCAATGGCTTTATCTGAGGCAATATTACCGGCCAAACGCACACTGAATACATCGCCTAAAGCCTGATCAAACACCATTTCTACCGGTGCGCGTGAGTCGCTGCAACTCAACATGGAAACAAAAGGATGCTGCTTATCTTTTGTCATCATCACCAGATTATGCAGATCCTTATTAGCCGTCAGATTGTTGGCAAAACGATGATTACCGTCAATCAGAATATCAAGCGCCTCTTGCGGCGTCATTTTATCGCGGTCGAGTAATGGGTGTTTATACATACGGGATTCCTGAATTAAGTTTCAGGATGCAATTATACCTGAGAGGTGCAATATGCATTATAACTGAAGCAACACAGCTATCTTTAAACAAAAAAAGCCCGCTACGGGAGCGGGCTAAAAGGGAGATTAAATTATTAGTAAATTGGATTTTTTAGAACGCAAACTGAGTACGGAATAAAATTGCTTTCTCGCTATCTTCTTTATCACCGTTTACAGTAATACCAGTTGTAGTACCAATAGCACTATTGAAATCTGTTTTCACATAATCCAGCATGAAGCGAACATGTGCATTAGCTACAAATTTAATACCAGCAGTAAATGCTTTAGCTTCAGTGAAGTTAGCTGATTTAGTAGTGATTTGAGCATCAGTACCAGCACCAGCAATCATACCCAAAGTATTAAAGTCACTGCCATCAAATTTGCTATAGCGCGCACCAATTTCCCATGCACCGCCAGAGAAGTTTTCAGGATTGAAATCATTTGTAGGTTTTAAACCACCGAAAGCACCACCTTTGTAACGGGAAGCATGAGATTCGCCAGTAATTGTCCACAAAGCTTCTGCGTACCATGTTTTGATATCTGAGTCGTAACCACGTGTAGTAGTATCAAAATCATAGTTAGCATTCATGTACTGCGCTTGTAATTTTACTGGACCATAGGCGGCCACTGCTTCAAGGCCTAAACGTTGTCTATCAATCGATTTGTCAGAAGTGCCAACAGAATCTGATACTACCGGCGCGGTAAAGAATGATGCACCACGTGCTTCGGTACCACGGTTACCACCAAAGCCAGCACCTTTAGGAATATCACCTTTTGCGAAAGCCAAGCCAGCATGCAATACCATGTCTTTGTTGTCCATGATTTCCGCAAAGTTAGCTGTAACGCGACCAATAACATCTTTGTTATCTACACGATTATCGGTCTCAGCGGCATTACTACCATTTGAGAATGCTAATGCATACGTTATGCCTTTAGTAGGTTCACCATGTACCATTGCACCAATTTCTTTAGCTGGAATGTATGCATCAACAAAACTACGTTCAATAAAGTCAATATTGTTTGAGCTAGTCAACTGTTCCAAGCTAAAAGGCATTTTGAACAAACCAGCACGGAACTGCACAGGTTTCCACCATGCAACGTTTACGTAACCAACATCAAGTGTTGGCGCACTTCCAACACCGTTTAATACAACTTCACCTGAGTAGTAGTCACCGAATTTAACTTTGGCACCTAAACGTGCACGACGCACATCAAATGTATCAGCGCCTGTAGCACTTGCTGCGCCGCTAGTGTCATTGTCATTACTGTAATCATAAGTACGTGAGTCAAAATGTACACGACCATTTACTTGTAAACTATTCTTGCCATCGCCGCTCTCAAGAACGATGCCATCTTTATATTTAGCAGAAACTGAACTAGCTTTTTTCTTCTCAGCAGCTTCTTTTTCACCTGCACGGCCTTTTTGCAGAAGCGCGCCTTCTTCTTCTGTTAACACACCTTTAGCAATCAATGCATTCACAATGTCGTCAGTCGAGTCGGCCATTGCATTAGCACCAAAACCCAACATAAATGAGCCTGCTACTGCTGCGGCTACCAAGCTACTTAATTTGTAATTCATTTAGAATCCCTCTTGTTTTAAGAAATGTTTACTGCGTTTTTCAACAGGGGGGATTTTGCGGCGATTGTGTGACATTTTGATGACAGATAATTATTTGGTAAAAAAAACGTCATCTATGTTGTATTTTTGCAACAAACTTTATCTACTTGCCATCTTTCAATTTAAGGTTATTCAACTCAGGCAGTATAAAAATAGCAAGGCAACTTTTAAGCAAGCACAATCATATAACTGTCACATTATTTAAATATCATCGCCATAAATAATTACAAATTGACCTGAATATGAGCACAAATATTGTTTTCCTAAATAGTAATAAATATCAGGAAAATACCGCTGATGACATAGAAAAAAAGCTACATGACATCATCAGTAATAAGCGTTTAAATGCAGTGTTTCAACCCATCATTGATATAAAAACCGCAAAAATTATTGGTCATGAAGGTCTCATCAGAGGTCCTGCAGACAGTCCATTACATTCACCAATCAAGTTATTCAACACTGCGCGTCATTATGGACTGGTAGCCGAGCTGGAATACCTGGCAAGACACGAAGTACTTCAATCATTTTATGATCTTAACGGCGTGGGTAAGGTTTTTCTGAATGTGAGTCCCGATGTATTTTTAAGCAAATACTCTCGAGGAGGAGAAACACTTAAATATATCGATGAGATTGGCCTAACGCCACAGCAGGTTGTAATCGAACTCACAGAAAACACTCCCAGTAATGACTATCGGCTACTACGCGAAGCCTGTTACTACTATCGTGCGATGGGGTTTGAAATTGCAATCGATGATTTGGGTGACGGCTTCTCCAGCCTGCGCATGTGGTCTGAACTGCGCCCAGACTATGTAAAGATAGATCAGCACTTCATTCAGGGTATCAATCATGACCCGTTAAAGCTGCAGTTTGTACGCTCAATTCAGGAAATAGCCAACAAGTCAGGTGCGCGTATTGTGGCAGAAGGTATAGAAACTGAAGAGGAACTCATCGCTATCCGTGACATCGGTATTGCGCTGGGTCAGGGCTACCATATTACCCGCCCACAAAACCATCCGGCCAAGACTATTCCAGCTCATATTAAACAAACTTTGGGCGCAAAATACGTTAATAAACAACAATTCAACCAGCCCACCACAGTTGAAAATTTAATGAAACAGTCACCATACGTTGCGCCGGAGTTATCCAACGATGCCGTGCTTCACCTGTTTGAACTTCATGCTGAAATCAATTCAATTCCTGTCGTTAAAAATGGCATCCCTGTTGGCATCATCGGCCGCTATCACATCACCAGTCAGTTCTCTAAACAATACTATAGAGAGCTATATGGCAAAAGCGCCTGCGAAATAGTAATGGATAGCAGGCCGGTCATTGTAGAAAAATCTGTCAGTTTGCATGACTTGAGCGACCTCATGCTACAGAGTGACCCACAGTATCTATCCATCGGTTTTATCGTGACAGAAAACGGAACCTATGCTGGCATGGGTAGCGGACACGACTTGCTACGCCAGTTTACACAAATGCAGATTAGCGCAGCCCGTTACGCCAACCCGTTAACACTGCTACCAGGCAATGTGCCTATCAATGAACATATTGATGGGCTTTTGAGTACAAAAACAGCATTTACAGCGTGCTATTTTGATCTGGATTTTTTTAAACCATTCAATGATATGCATGGCTATAAAAAAGGCGATGACGTTATCCAGTTAATTGGGGCGCTACTAAAAGAACACTGTTGCGAAGAGTCGGATTTTATCGGCCACATTGGCGGTGATGATTTTATTGTGCTATTTCAAAGCAAAAACTGGAAACGGCGCTGCGAAACTATTCTTGCGCGCTTTGCAGAAGTTGCTAAATGGTTCTACAGCGCAGAAGAGCGGGAGCGTGGCGGTATGGAAGTAGAAGATCGCCAAGGCAACCGCATGTTTCAACCACTTATGAGCATCTCAATCGGAGCTGTCATCGCAAAGCCTGAGCAGTTTGAATCACCGCACGAGGTTTCAAGTGCCGCTGCCATTGCAAAAAAACAAGCAAAAAAAATGATTGGTAATTCTTTATTTATTGAACAGCGAATTTATTAACACCAAGATAAAAAATAAAGCCCTCAAGATTTCACCTGAGGGCTTTCTGAAACCTGAAACTAATCACTAAACACTATCCCGTTAGGCTTCAGCGCGCATGTGCGGGAACAAAATCACATCACGAATACTTGGGCTATCCGTGATCATCATGACCAAACGGTCAATACCAATACCGCAGCCGCCAGTCGGAGGCATACCGTATTCCAGTGCACGGATAAAGTCAGCATCGTAGTACATTGCCTCCTGATCACCCGCCTCTTTTGCTTTCATTTGCGCATGGAAACGTGCCGCCTGATCTTCCGCATCATTCAACTCACTGAAACCATTGGCAATTTCACGGCCTGTTACAAACAGCTCAAAACGTTCGGTGATTTCAGGATTAGCGTCAGATGCGCGCGCCAAAGGTGAAACCTCTACTGGGTAATCAATAATATAGGTCGGGTTCCACAATTGTGATTCAGCAGTTTCTTCAAACAATGCCAATTGCAATGCGCCTAAACCTGCATGATCAAACGGCTTGGTGCCAAATTTCAGAATTTCGGCACGCAGAAAAGCTGCATCATGCAGTTGTTCCAGCGTGTATTGCGGTGCGTATTTCTGAATTGCACCAACAATCGTCAAGCGCTCAAACGGTTTGCTTAAATCCAGTTCGCGACCTTGGTATTGCAGCACGGCAGAACCTGTTGCAGCAATCGCTGCGGCACGGATACAGCGCTCGGTGAAATCCATGAGCCACAGATAATCGGTATAAGCTGCGTAGAATTCCATCATCGTGAATTCAGGGTTATGGCGTACGCTTAAACCTTCGTTACGGAAGTTACGGTTCACTTCAAACACACGATCAAAACCGCCAACCACCAGACGCTTCAAGTACAACTCAGGCGCAATACGCATAAACATCTGCATATCAAGTGCGTTGTGATGCGTGATAAAAGGTTTAGCCGAGGCGCCGCCCGGAATCGGGTGCAGCATCGGTGTTTCCACTTCCAGAAACTGGTTGTCGATCATAAAGCTACGAATTGCAGACACAACTTTACTACGTGCCACAAAAGTCGCACGTGTGTCTTCAGATACAATCAAATCCACATAGCGCTGACGGTATTTCACTTCCTGGTCTTGCAAGCCATGGAATTTTTCCGGTAACGGACGCAGTGACTTGGTAAGCAGACGCAACGCAGACACCTTTACTGAAAGCTCGCCAGTTTTGGTTTTAAACAACACACCTTCTGCTGCAACAATATCACCTAAGTCCCAATGCTTGAAGGCATCGTAAATAGCCTCACTGTCAGCAGAGGTCAGATTATCTTTTGAGATGAATAACTGAATGCGCCCGCTACTATCCTGCACGGTGGCAAAACTGGCTTTACCCATGACACGTTTTAGCATCATGCGGCCGGCGATGCTGACGCTTACGGCTTTAGGATCGAGCACTTCATTATCAAAGCCACCAAACTCGGCATGCAGTTCTGCTGCTTTATGCTCCGGCTTGAAGTCGTTAGGAAATGCAGCGCCGCCACTTGCCTTGACTGACTCGCGGATCGCTTTTAACTTTTCACGACGCTCGGCAATAACGTGATTCTCGTCCTGTTGAACAACTTCGTTGTTCTGCTGATTGTTTTCTGTATTGCTCACACTCATACTCCCTGCTTCAAACTTTCTGTAATAAATGGGTCAAGGTCGCCATCCAGCACACCCTGCGTATTGCCTATCTCTACACCGGTACGTAAATCCTTGATACGTGATTGATCCAGCACATAAGACCTGATCTGGTGTCCCCAGCCAATATCGGTTTTGGCATCTTCCAGCGCCTGCTTCTCCTGATTACGCTTATTCAGTTCCAGGTTATACAACGCACCTCGCAACATACTCATTGCTTCATCTTTGTTACGATGCTGTGAACGGTCATTCTGGCATTGCACTACCACGCCAGTTGGAATATGTGTAATACGCACGGCAGAATCCGTCTTGTTAATATGCTGACCACCCGCACCGCTGGCACGATAAGTATCAATACGCAGATCGGCAGGATTGATGTCGATCTGAATGGAATCGTCAACTTCCGGGAAAATCTGCACACTGGCAAAGCTGGTGTGACGTTTGGCATTTGAGTCAAACGGGGATTTGCGCACCAGTCGATGCACGCCGTTTTCAGTTCTCAGGGTTCCATAGGCATAATCACCGGTTACCTTTATGGATGCGCCCTTAATACCAGCCACATCCCCTTCAGACTCTTCCAGCACCTCAACTTTAAAGCCTTTGCGCTCACAGTAACGCAAGTACATGCGCAACAGCATATTCGCCCAGTCTTGTGCCTCAGTGCCGCCACTACCAGATTGGAATTCAATAAAGCAATTATTCGGATCCATCGGCTGTGAAAACATGCGCCGAAATTCCATTTCTGAAATCTGTTTTTCCAACGCCTGAGAATCCGCAGCAACACTTAATAAAGTGTCATCATCATTTTCTTCACGCGCCATTTCAAACAGCTCTTGCGCATCCTTAAGGCCGCTCTCAACCCCTATCAGAGTATTAACAACCAGTTCGAGTTCACGCTTTTCTTTGCCCAGCTTCTGGCTTTTAGCGTTGTCATCCCAAATTTTCGGGTCTTCTAATAAGCCGTTAACTTCTTCCAGACGTTGACTTTTGCTTTCAAAGTCAAAGATACCCCCGAAGGGCGTTGTTGCGCTCGCCTAAATCGCTGAGGCGATTGGCGATGATATTGAGTTGCTCTGCTTCCATAACGACTTGGCTTAAATAACGGAAAAAACAGCATTATACAACATCTGCCTATTTGCAATGTTAAGCTGCAATGCTACCAAGTGATACTTATTGGTATCAGATCTGACAGCAACGCAAGTTTATGTATGTCTGCCAGATCAGATTTATGTTTAACTAATTTTTATAATAAACCGCGCCATAATATGAACGCTAACCAGCTTAATAATTTAATTTGGAGAATAGCCATAATCCACAACGTCGGCATCTTTATGCACGCATTGCGTTTGCATGCCATTGCTTGCATATGACGCAATATTTTTTAAAAATGCACCACTTTCAATTTGCCCGGCAAAAATCTTTTTTGCTTCAGACACTCTTAATTCCGCATCAAAGTTCTTCTCACCTTCCGGAGAGTGAACATAATGCACCTCATGTTTGTTTGACGACTCTTTAAAAATTTGCTCCCCGATTAGATTCATGACCCTGACTGCATTATCTTTATCCTTTGATGAAAGCTTCTCAAGCGCAGCTTCGAATAACACATTTGCTTCACGCCGGGTATTAATAAGCAAATGCTGATGATGATCAAATTGTCCTGCCAGCTTTGGGTTATGCTCAGCCTCATATACTTTAGTGTCAATATTCAAAACCGTATCTCTTGCAATAATACGAGTCGTTTTGTCTTGTGTCGTATCATTTTTCAGGCATCCATCCGCAACTTGATTGGTTGCCTGCATGATGACTGTTTTTAAACTCCCCTCAATATAAGACTGAGTCTGTTCAGGACTTTGCAAGAAGTGTTTGCTGATGTACATATGGCGGCACCTGGAAACAACACCATTTTATTACGGGGTGAATCCGGCACCGGTAAAGAAGTCATCGCGCGCGCGATTCACTATCTATCTGCGCGTAAAAATGCGCCGTTTATCAAAGTAAACTGTGCGGCACTGACAGAAAACCTGCTGGAATCAGAATTATTTGGCCATGAAAAAGGGGCTTTTACCGGCGCATTGCAACAAAGAAAAGGGCGTTTTGAGCAAGCACATGGCGGCACCCTATTTTTGGATGAAATTGGTGAGATTTCTCCGGCTTTTCAGGTAAAACTATTGCGTGTGCTGCAAGAACATGAATTTGAGCGTGTTGGCGGCAACACGACAATTAAAGTGGATGTGCGCCTGATTTGTGCAACCAATCGCAATCTTGAGGTGGCGGTGAGTCAAGGCGAATTTCGCTCAGACTTGTACTTCCGCATCAATGTGATTTCTATTTTTCTGCCGCATTTGCGTGAGCGGCGCGAGGACATTCCATTATTAATTGAAAATATTCTGAGCCGCTTTAACCATGAGAATAATACTAAAATCAAGATGACACCAGATGCACTGCATGTACTCACCAACTGTCAGTGGCCGGGTAATGTACGCGAACTGGAAAACTGCGTTGCTCGCTTTTCTACGTTGTCGCATAGCGATGTGATTCAACGCTCGGACATCCCATGCCAGATGAATAATTGTCTTTCCTCATCGCTTTCAAAATATCAACACCAACACATCATTATTCCAATTAACTCGACGGTTGATCTGCAAAAGCAAGCATCTGCCATTGATGATAATGCCTATAACCAGCAAGCAACAGAACGCGAACGCCTAATGAATGCCATGGAAAAAAGTGGCTGGGTACAAGCAAAAGCCGCTCGCCTTCTTAATTTAACCCCACGCCAGATAGGATATGCGCTCAAAAAACACCACTTGGAAATTAAAAAATTTTAGAGATAATTAAATTGGAGATGTCTTTTAACGTTCTGACGTAACCACTACACCATCTTCTTTGACGAATGTGCCAATATCAGGGTTCTCAAGAATGGTCAGCACTAGCTCTGAAGGACGACATAATTTAACACCTTTAGCTGTTACCACTATCGGTCGGTTAATCAATACAGGATGCTGCATCATTGCGTCTATCAAGACCTCGTCAGATAAACTCAAATTATCTAAACCCAACTCCAGATAAGGGGTCCCTTTTTCACGCAGAATGTCACGCGCAACACATCCCATCAGGGTAATTAATTCCAGCAAGCGCTCGCGGCTAGGCGGAGTTTTAAGATATTCAATCACTTCTGGCTCTACTCCACTGGCACGTATCATTGCCAGTGTATTGCGTGAAGTGCCGCAAGCAGGATTATGGTAAATCGTAACATTGCTCATATTTATCCTTTTATTGTGCCAGTAATAGCAAAATTGTGTGCCGATTTTAACCGCAAAAATCCATACTACTTCAAATAAATTCCATTAATAAACAATAAATACTCGCGGATTTACCATCGGGCGGTTAAACTTACGAAAATTTAATTTTGTAATAAAAATGTAATAATCAGGGAGATTCTAAAATCATGGCAAATGCTACACTTGGTCGTTTAATGGCAGCGATTTCACCACGTAACGACAATTATTTTGTGTTATTTAACAGTCTGGCAGACTGTGTCGTTAGAGGCTCAAAAGTATTAGCCATGATGTCAGCAGTAAAAGACTCGACAAAGTTTGACGAACACTTTGCCGAACTCAGGAAAATCGAATCAGAAGCTGACGAATACACCAGAGAAATCCTGCTCTCCCTGCATAAAACCTTTATCACCCCGTTCGATCGCCGCGAAATCCGCGAACTGGCGATGGCATTAGACGATATCATCGACTACATGGAAGACATTCCACAAAGTGCTAAAATCTACGGCGAATCTGCATTCACACCAGAAATGGTTGCACTTAGCCAGATTCTATTACGTGCCTCAGAAAAAGTACGCGATGCTGTCAGCATGCTATCTGACATGAAAAATTCCGAGAAAATCCTGCGCACCTGTGCTGAGATCAGTGGCATCGAAGGTGAAGCTGACCATGTCATGCGCGCCGGTATGCATCGCCTGTTTGCTGAAGAATCAGATGCACGCACCTTGATCCGCTCCAAAGAACTTTATGACATATTTGAAGAGGCTGTTGATAGCTGTGAAGACGTTGCTGATGTAATTCACGGCGTAGTATTAGAGCGCATTTAAGGGGTAAGTCATGGATCACGCTATTTTAATTATGGCGTTGCTTGTAGTCGTTGCCCTCATATTTGACTTTATGAACGGCTTTCACGATGCAGCCAACTCTATTGCACTCATGGTTTCAACGCGCTTACTCACGCCGCAGGCCGCTGTGGCATGGGCAGCTTTTTTCAACTTCATCGCGTTTTTATTCTTTGGTTTACACGTCGCAGATACGGTAGGCAAAGGTATCATCGACCCGAATATTGTCACGAATGCCGTGATATTTGGTGCACTTAGCGGTGCTATTGCATGGAACGTGATCACTTGGTGGTTTGGTATTCCATCATCTTCATCTCATGCGCTGATCGGTGGCCTGCTAGGTGCTGGTGTTGCCCATGCCGGCACTCAAGGTATCATCATTGGCAGCAAGTTAATTACCACTGGTGTTGCTATTGTGCTCTCCCCTGTATTTGGCATGCTGCTCGCCATGGTGTTATCCGTCACTGTGCTATGGCTATTCCAGAAGTCATCACCCTACAAAACAGAAAATCGATTTAATAAGATGCAGTTTATTTCTTCATCTCTGTTCAGTTTGGGCCATGGCGCAAATGATGCGCAAAAAACGATGGGTATTATAACTGTACTGCTGTTTGCCAACGGCTATCTGGAAGGTGATTTTCACGTACCGTTCTGGGTTGTAATTTCATGCCAGCTGGCAATGGGCTTAGGCACACTGATGGGTGGCTGGCGTATTGTGCGCACCATGGGCATGGGTATTACTAAAGTTCGCCCGACCGGTGCTTTCTGTGCACAAACATCAGGCTCTATCGCATTATTCCTGGCAACCTCGCTTGGTATTCCGGTATCAACCACACATACAATAACCGGTGCCATTGTAGG
>Ga0207972_100195_pt1 | contig 18376 bp, 14 predicted proteins | sample LakWasMe75_LOW10_2_FD_183903 | JGI IMG/M metagenome (GOLD analysis project Ga0207972, IMG submission 183903) | Freshwater sediment methanotrophic microbial communities from Lake Washington under simulated oxygen tension - Sediment Metagenome... | ecosystem: Environmental > Aquatic > Freshwater >...
GCTCACACAGTTAGTGGATGAATATTATCAAGTAGAAGTGTTAGACCCAGCTAAATTGCCGTTGCTACAGCAACAAATTTGGGATTTGGTTAAACAAACTAATCTTGATGGTGATTTGCAGCTTAAATTAATTAAGCATGATCACGCGCATGATGGCGTTCACGACCATGATCATTATGACTACCATCACGAGAATGAACATCATCATGGACATGACGACCATCATCACCATCATCATGGTGAGGCCTTACCTAGCGAGCTAGGCACTATGGATGGTGCTGATATTGCGCACTTAATTGAAGATTTAGATGGTTATTTGTGTGAATTAGGCACCGCACAGATTCGGGATGGCTTGCATATTCTGGGTCAGGCTCCTGCAAATGACCAAATGGTGGACATGCTGTTATCGCTTACGCGACTGCCCAATCAGGATGTGCCTGGCCTGCAGGAAGAGGTCGCAAAAGTATTCGGCTTGAAAATTGATATGCTGCTGGAAGATCGTGGCAGACGCATTAATGTAGTCGCTAGCCTCGCTGAGATTGCTCAGCGCCCAATAGTGACGCGTTCTGACGCGATTGAAGCGATTGATGAATTATGTGGCCAGCTATTAATGACGCTCCAGGCTGGCAATTTTAATGCGACAATGATTGATGGCGTAGTAGAAAGTTTGTTTGGGCATTTACGTGAAGAAAGTAGTTTTTCCTCACGCGCATTATTACAACCTGTGACAAAACAAAAATCAGCTAGTTTAATGGGAGGCCTTAAACAGCCACTTAAAAAACGTGCACCTGCAATCGCTTCACCTTCAATACTGCAAGAAAATAATCGCTTTGAAGGTTTGCGTAAGGTTATGCAGTTTACCTGCAATACGTTAGTACCTAACCTCATCCGCACCACAGACGAAATTCATTACCTGCTGGTTGGTTTGTCAGGCGGTTATGTACCTGCAGGCCCTAGCGGCGCCCCTACACGGGGCATGGCGCATATATTGCCAACTGGTAGAAACTTTTATTCGGTTGACCCGCGCAGCGTGCCTTCGCAATCAGCTTGGCGAGTCGGCCAGCAACTATCACATGAAGTATTGGCAAGACATTTGAAAGAAACAGGAGCGTATCCTGAAAGCGTAGCCATCAGCATTTGGGGCACTAGCGCGATGCGTACGCATGGCGATGATGTAGCGCAAATACTAGCGCTGATGGGTGTTAAGCCAGTGTGGCGACCAGAAAATCGCCAGCTTATTGGTGTAGAAGTGATATCTCTGGCCGCGCTTAAACGCCCGCGTATTGATGTCACTACGCGCATTAGTGGTTTTTTCCGTGATGCGTTTCCGCAACTGGTCAGTTTGATAGACGATGCTGTGCAAGCCGTGATTGCGCTTGATGAACCGCTCTCCGAGAATTTTGTTAAAAAACATTATTTAGAGGAATTAGCGCAATGGATAGGCAAAGGTTTAAGTGAAGAAACGGCAAAAAGTCGCGCCAGTTTCCGTATATTTGGTGCAAAACCCGGTAGTTATGGCGCGGGTATTTTGCCGTTGATACAAGAAAAAAACTGGCAAGTCGATCAAGACTTTGCTGAAGCGTATATCAACTGGGGCGGCTACGCTTATACGCGCCATGTGCAGGGTGCAGATGAACGCGAGGCCTTTAAAGTACGCTTATCCGGTGTGCAAGTAGCGCTTCATAATCAAGATAATCGTGAACATGATATTTTTGATAGCGATGACTATCTGCAATTCCACGGTGGCATGATTGCCACCATACGTGCATTGACTGGGCAACAGCCGCGGCATTATTTCGGCGATAGTCATGATCCAAATAAGGCACAAGTGCGCGATCTTAAAGAAGAAACCTTACGGGTATTTCGTTCTCGCGTCGTGAATCCAAAATGGCTAGATAGCATTCGTAAACACGGTTATAAAGGTGGGTTAGAATTAACTGCAACGGTAGATTATTTGTTTGGTTACGATGCGACGGCCGAAGTGATGGAAGATTGGATGTATGAGCAAGTCGCCAGTGAATATGCGTTTGACCCAGTGATGCAAGAGTTCTTACAAGAGGCGAATCCATGGGCGCAAAATGCTATTGCAGAAAGATTGTTAGAGGCGGCTGAGCGCGGCATGTGGTCTGCGCCAAAAGCTGAATCGCTAGAATCGTTACGTGATTTGTTTTTAAGCAGCGAAACCATGTTAGAAGCACGCGGCGAAAGCCCACGAAGTGTATAAGATAGTTGAGTAATTTTTATGAATAGTGTCAGTTTCCCTTTTTCAGCGATAGTCGGCCAGTCGCAGCTCAAGACCGCCTTATTACTTTGTGCGGTTGACCCTAGCTTAGGCGGCGTATTGATTCGCGGCGATAAAGGTACGGCTAAAAGCACGGCGGCACGTGCACTTGTCGACATTTTACCGCCGATAAAACGTACGCTAGGTTGTGCCTATAATTGCAGCCCCAATGCACCTTATGAGCAATGCGAAATTTGCCACGATGCAGCGCATGTGATTCAAGATTCACCAGTGCCCTTTGTTACTTTGCCACTGGGAGCAACTGAAGATCGTGTGATTGGCACTTTAGATTTAGAGCGCGCGCTTAAAGGCGCTAAACGTGTTTTTCAGCCTGGCCTGCTTGCCGCTACGCACCGTGGCATACTTTATATTGATGAAGTGAACCTGCTACCTGACCATTTGGTTGATGTGTTATTAGATGCCGCGGCAATGGGTCAAAACTCTGTGCAGCGCGAGGGTTTGTCCGTTACCCATCCAGCGCGTTTTACCTTGATTGGTACGATGAATCTTGAAGAAGGTGATTTACGTCCACAATTATTAGACCGATTTGGACTTATGGTGGAAGTTAAGGCGCCACAAGATAAAGTGCAGCGTTCTGAGGTGGTGCGCAGACGTATTGCTTTTGAGGCCGATCCGGCTTGCTATGCTAGGTCTTACCAAGCGCAACAAACTGAGTTTCGCAACCAGGTAGTGAAAGCGCAAAGTCTGTTTGTAGACGTAGTGCTGGCAGATGATATTCTCGATTTAATCAGCCATTTATGTTGTGAATTTGAAGTGGCCAGTCTGCGTGCGGATATTGTGATGCACAAGGTTGCACGTGCGCTTGCAGCCTTAGATGGACGAACAGCAGTGAATCTTACGGATGTCAAAAATGCGGCAGAATTTGTGTTGCCACATCGCCGCCGCCGTAAGCCATTTGAGCAGCCTGGGTTGGATAAAGAACGTCTTGATGAGCTAATGAATGAGGCGGCAGAGAACCAGAACGCTGCGAATGAGAATCAAGCACCATCTAAACCTGAGCCGCCTAGACCCGAATCACAAGCGCCCGCTGAACAAGAGGGATCAAATCGAGCACTAACAGAGCAAAACAATGCAACTCAACCTGCTAGCGAGCAAATTGTCTCGGCCGCTTTAACGCATCCATCACCCAAAATATCAGTTGCATTAAGTGCAAATAGCCATAGCAGTGCTGGCCGCAGAAGCCAGGTGAGTGAAGTTGCACGCGGACGCGTATTGCGTACTGTACCGCATGAAAATCCTGATAGTCTTGCCATTGCCGCGACCTTAAAAAGTGCAGCGATGCGTGATGCAACTGAATTCAGCGTGAAGCGTAGCGATTTGCATCAAAATATTCGTACTGGAAAAACTGCGAATCTTATTCTGTTTGTGGTCGATGCCTCAGGCTCTATGGCCGCGCAGCAACGTATGGAAGCCGTTAAAGGCGCAGTGTTAAGTTTATTGACCGATGCTTATCAGCAACGCGATGAAGTGGCAGTCATTTCGTTTCGTGGTGAGAAAGCCAGTATTTTGTTAGCGCCTACGCGCAGTGTAGAGCAAGCTGAGCTTGCATTGCGTGAATTGCCGACCGGCGGACGCACCCCGTTATCGCATGCTTTGCAATTAGCCTTAGACATGCTTGAGCAAAGTCATGCACGCCATGCGCCACCATTATTGATTGTGTTGAGTGATGGCAAAGTGAATGTAGCCGTACAGGAAAATGGCGACCCGTGGCGCGAAACGCTGGCATTGGCGGGTTTAATCGCCGAACGTGCCATACCCGCTTTAGTGCTGGATACTGAGACTGGCTATTTGCGACTTGGTCGCGCCAATCAGCTATCGCAAGCTATGGGCGCTGAGTATTTAACGTTAGAAGAGTTATCCGCTGGGAATCTCGCATTGACGATTTACGCACGCATGGGGCGTGTATGATGCTATTAATTAATATTAAGGTAACAAATGTGGGCATAGTTAATTTTTGAGAAAAAACGCGTGTTAGGAAAACAATCATGATTATTTGTATCGGTGCCGGTCCAGGCGACGTAGGTTATATGACGCAACGCGGTGCAGGGTTAATACGCTCCGCAGATGTTGTTGCAGGCTTTAATGCGGTCATCAATGTTGTGGAGAGCTTAATTCCCGCAAGTGCTGAAATTGTCTATATGGGCTATCGAGATCAAGTGGCACAATTAGAGCTAGTGGCTGCTGCACACCATGCAGGAAAACGCTGTGTGGTGGTTTTTATGGGCGATATTCACTTTAGCGGTTTTCAATATCTTGAGCGTGTAGAACGTGCTTGCGGTCACCCTGTAGAAACCTTGCCTGGTATTTCATCCGCGCAGATTTTAGCGTCAAAATCTAAGGTTTGTTTTGATGAAACTACCTTTATTACGTTTCATCGACGTGGGGATTTAACGCCATTTAAGCGGCATTTAGTCCATGTGTTGCAAGATGCACGTAATGCGATTGTGATTCCATGTCCGTGGGATGCAGCACGTTCTTTTATGCCGCCAGCTATTGCCGCCTATCTACTAGAAAGTGGTATTCCTGCTGACCACCCAACGGAAGTGTGGGAAAATCTCACCCGTGGCGATGCCGAATGGCACGGTACGCTAGCTGAATGTGTGAACCAAGAATTTTCTGATATGAGCATTATGCTCATTCGCACACTTAATCCGATGGCGAGTCAAATAGAACCAGCGCCTGTATCTATTGCGACTGAAAGTGTGCAGGCTGAGCAAGCATGTCTATGAATGCCGCAAACAGTCTAATGCTTACCACCGATACCAAGTTTGGCATTGTGATTGCAGGCCACGGCAGCCGTGACCCTGATGCTGTGCGTGAATTTGAGGCATTAGTTAAGCTTGTACAACAGCGTGCACCTGAACATGTGATTCATCATGGCTACCTTGAGTTTTCTAGCCCAACCATTAGCGAAGCGATAGAGCAAAACATTGCGGCAGGCATGACACAAATTGCCGTTGTGCCAGGGGTTTTATTAGCCGCACGTCATGCTAAAAATGATATGCCTAGTGAATTATTAGCAATGGCAAGCAAATATCCAAAGATTGATTTTCATTTTGGTGCGCCTTTAAATTTACACCCGCAACTATTGCAGTTAGCCCAAGAGCGCATTATTGAAGCTGAATCGACTTCGCAACAAACTATACGCCGAGATGACACATGCTTGGTACTTGTCGGCCGCGGCACGACCGACCCTGATGCCAATGGTGAAGTGTCAAAACTTGCACGCATGCTTGAAGAAGGTATGGGTTTTGGCGGCGTGTATGTCTGTTATTCAGGCACAGCTAAACCATTGGTTGCAGATGGCTTACGTGCGGCAGCCATGCTAGGGTTTGCACGTATTATCGTGTTGCCGTTTTTTCTGTTTGATGGCGTATTAGTAAAGCGTATCTACGCCGCAGCAGATGCATTGCGTGAACGTGAACCTGCTTTAGAGGTTTTAAGTGCTGGTTATTTTGGCGCACATCCTTATGTCGCAGATGTGATGATAGAGCGCGCGCGTGAAGCGATTGAAGGTCGCGCCGCGATGAATTGTACCTTGTGTAAATATCGCGTACAGATTGTCGGTTTTGAAGCGCAAGTGGGTGAACCGCAACAGGCGCATCATATGCAAGTGAGTGGTTTGTTAGAAAAAGTAGGTTTACTGGAAAAAGAAAGTTTAATGAGTAACGTAGATAATAACAGTGCAAGCAAAGTAGCATTTGCAGCTTACCTACCACACCCGATAGAAGCAGAAAGCTTCCGTATTATCGCTGCAGGTCGCGATTGGAGCAGTTTTCCACCTGAACAACTCACCGCTTTACAGCGCTTAGTACACACGAGCGGTGACTTTGAAGCTGTGAATGATTTGTATTTTTCTGCTGGTGCAATCGAGAATGGCATTCGTGCATTGTTGCGTTGCAGGCGCGTTGTGGTCGATGTGACCATGGTGCAATCTGGCCTCAAGCGAGCCTTAATTGAGCAGTTAGGTATAGAAACGTGGTGTGGCGTGCATGATAAAGAAACTTACCTGATGGCTGAAGCACATGGTATTACGCGTTCAGCCGCAGGTATCCGCCGCGCATGGGAGAAGTTCGGGAACGATATTATTTTGGCGATTGGTGACGCGCCTACGGCGATTATGGAAGCGACTAGATTGATCCGCGAGCATAGTTGGCGTCCTCAACTAGTCATTGGTCTGCCAGTAGGTTTTGTTGGCACGCGAGAATGCAAAGATGAATTAAAACGTTGTTTACAAGTGCCACGTATTACCAATAGCGGCACACGTGGTGGCTCACCGTGGGCGGCGACTATTGTGAATGCGTTGATGATAGATGCCGTGAATCAATTAGCGACATTAGATACAAGCTTAGAGCAAGATGGAGCCAATAGAATTTAGCCTTGGCGTGCTAGCGCCTAATGGATTAAAGCGTGGGCGCACCACTGGCAGCTGTGCCACGGCTGCGGTTAAGGCAGCACTTCATCTATTGTTAGCTAATCAGCAACTGGCGCAAATAAAAATCATGCTGCCAGATGGCGCGCATTATTTAATCGTTCCCATACAAGCTTGTAGTTGGATAGATGCCAACACCACTCGGGCTGAAGTATTGAAAGATGGTGGCGATGACCCTGATAGTACGCATGGCTCAACCATCTATGCCGAAGTGCGGCGCAACGCTACACAAGCATTGTGTTTTAAAGCGGGTAAGGGCGTGGGGATTGCCACCCAGCCCGGTTTACGTGTTGCCGTAGGTGAGCCTGCGATTAACCCTGTGCCTAGGTTGATGATGCGCCAAGCAGTTGAAGAGGTATTGATTGAAACTGGAAATATGAATGATTTAGGGTTTGACCTGATTATTGGTTGTGAGCAGGGGGAGGAAATCGCTAAAAAGACCTTTAACCCTAGGCTGGGTATCGTAGGTGGCATTTCTATTTTGGGTACTAGCGGTATTGTTGAACCTTTATCTCTTGCATCCTGGATCGCTTCGATTGAAGTGTATGTACGCGTAGCTTTGGGTGGCGATGCAAAAAGTGTGGCGTATTTGCCCGGTAAGATAGGCAGGCAGTTTGCTAAAGAAGTGCTAGGGCTACCCTCACAGCGTGCCATACAAATCGCCAATTTTCTTGGTGAAGCGCTCGATTTTACTCAGCAGGCACTGGCAGAGAATAACAGTCGCTTAGAAGTGCTTTGGCTGGCAGGGCATCCAGGTAAGCTGGCGAAAGTATTGGATGGCATTTGGGATACACATTCTAGCAAAAGTAATATGGCAATGAATGCAGTGGCAAATGTAGCGGCAGAGCTTGCGTTCGAGCCAGCGATTGTGGAAGAAATGAGACAAGCGAATACAGTAGAAGCCGTGATGGAACGTTTAAAAAATGAGCCTCGCGCACAGGCGTTTTGGATGGAAATCGAAAGTCGAATCAGCCAGCTTGCACACAGCCGTGTGCCGTTGGTAGACCGTGTTGAAGTGAGATTGTTTAACCTGAATGGTGACGCGCTAGGAAAAGATTATATGGCTCAAGAGAATAAAGTACAGAAGGCAATATGAGTGAATTAGTACACCCATTAAAAATGGGCAGTTTTACAGGGGTAGGCGTAGGCCCAGGCCCAGCAGGTTATTTGCCTTTGGCGGCTTTTGAAGCATTAAAGCAAGCAGATTTGATCTATGTGCCAAGAGCGCGCGGCGCAGAGCTTTCAGTGGCTTTGCAGTGCTTGGCAGGGATTGATGTGCCTGCACATAAGCTGGTTGAGATTGAGTTCAATATGGACCCAGACCGGAGTGTATTAAGCGAGCATTATAAGAATTTAGCAGAAAGTATCGCGGCGCGTTTACATGCAGGTCAACACGTGGCTTATCTCACGATTGGCGACAGCATGACCTATTCAACTTACGGCTATATTTTGGCGGCACTCATTGAATCTGTGCAGGGACTGGTCTATAAAACCTATCCTGGCATTACCAGTTATGCGGCAGCGGCTTCAGCATTGGATTGGCCGCTGGGTGAGGGTAAAGAGCGCACTTTGATATTACCTTGCCCTGAAGATAAAGAAACCTTGCGCACTGAGATTGAAACACATGACATTATCGTACTGATGAAAATTGGTGATAGGCTGACTTGGGTATTGGAACTATTGCGCGAAATGAACATTGCGCATCAATGCGTATTTGCTAAACGTATCGGCTTGTCAGGTGAAATTTTAGCCAGAGGCGTCCAAACCTTATCCGCCACCGATACTATGGGCTATTTGGCCACCATGCTAATTCGTAAAACACCAAGAGAAAGGCGTTAACAGCATGAAAGTTTATTTTATAGGCGCAGGGCCGGGCGCAACAGATTTAATTACTTTGCGCGGTGCTAACATACTCGGGCGTGTGCCTATGGTGCTTTATGCAGGTTCATTAGTACCCGCAGCAATGCTGGAACATTGCCGCGCAGATGCTGAGATTTTTGATACAGCCGCGCTAGATCTAGAGCAACAGGAAACCTGCTATCGTCGCGCACAGTTAGAAGGTTTCGATGTAGCACGTCTGCATTCAGGCGACCCTGCAATATATGGCGCAACGGCGGAACAAATGCGTCGTTTAGAGGCGCTTGGTATTGAATATGAAGTCGTGCCGGGCGTATCGTCATTTACGGCCGCCGCGGCCACAGTTCAGGCTGAGCTTACAAAGCCTGAAGTATCACAAACGATTATATTAACGCGCGTTTCAGGGCGAGCATCGGCAGTGCCAGAAGCCGAAGCGATTGAAAAACTTGCGCAACATCAAGCGACGATGTGTATCTTTTTATCTGGCCCGCATCTTAAAAAAATTGTGGCTGATTTACTCCTACATTATCCCGATGACACGCCTGTAAAATTGGTTTACAGAGCCACTTGGCCTGAAGAAAAGATTTATGAAGGTACTCTATCCACCATTATTAAAGATACTAAGCGCGGTGAATGGAGCTTGACCACTATGATGCTGGTGGGCGCTGCGCTTGGCAATGGTGCGCAAGTGGAATCGCGCTTGTATGACAAAGACTTTTCACACATTTTTAGAGTGGTTAGAAAACGTAAAAAGAAAGAAGTCGCCAAAAAATCAGAAAAAGACGATGCTTCAGATAGTCAGAAAGCGTTAACCGAGTGAGTTTGGGTAACACTGATGAAGTGTCAAATTTAGGTCTATGGCTGGTTCGTGTTGAAGACGAGCCGCTTGCGACTGCACTACAATCTCAGTTGGGTGGAAAAATCTATCGGCCATGGCTAGATAACGAGCAATCACAAAGAACGCAATTTAATCAATTTTACCATGACCATACAAAGTGGATTTTTATTGCTGCGACGGGTATCGCTGTGCGCTTTTTAGATGGTCAAATACAAAGTAAGCTTTCGGATCCTGCCGTGGTGGTGGTGGATAGTGCAGGGCGCTATGCTATTTCGCTATTGGCTGGGCATGAAGGAGGTGCGAATAAGCTCGCTTATCTTGTAGCTAATGCCATCGGAGCTATCCCCGTAGTAACTACTGCGACTGAAGCGTTGAAGTCTTTGGTGGTAGGCGTGGGTTGCCGTAAAGGCATCTCAGCAGAAAAAGTTAAAAATGCGATTGATGGTGCGTTAGGTGAGCGTAATTTGAGTGATGTACGTGAAATTGTCACGATTGATTTAAAAGCCAATGAGCCGGGGTTATTGGAATACTGCGCACAGTACGATATTCCATTGCGTGTATTTTCGAGTCTGGATGTTAAATATAGACCGTGGGTAACTGAGCCTTCAGATTGGGTGCAGCAAAACGTGGGCGTAGTTGGTGTGTGCGAGCCTTGTGCATTAATGGCATCGATACGTGGCAGTTTAGTGGTTTCAAAATTTCGCTTAGCAGGCGTGGCAGTAGCAATTGTTGAAGATAATCGAGGGTTTGTAGTATGAAGGGTGTTTTAAATTTAGTATCCGTAGGACCAGGTTTTAGTGAAATGATTATTCCGCGTGCGGAAAAGGCCTTGCGCGATAGCGATGTAATTGTTGGTTATGAGTTGTATTTAAGTTGGATAAGCCCTTGGCTGGAAGGCAAAGAAATTCACACTCCTCCACTCACGCAGGAGCGTCAAAGAGCCTTGCTGGCGATTGAAAAAGCCCGCAGTGGGGCAAAAGTAGCCTTAATCTCTAGCGGTGACATTGGTATTTATGCCATGGCAGCACTGGTGTTTGAAGAGTTAAGTGAAGATGAGCTTTTTGAAATCAATGTAATTCCCGGTATTACCTCGGCCAACGCATGTGCCTCATTACTAGGCTCGCCACTTTCACATGATTTTGCCACCTTGAGTCTGTCAGATCTGCTCTGCCCATGGGAATGGATTGAACAGCGCGCGCAACATATCGCTCAGGCTGATTTGGCCTGCGTGCTTTACAACGTGCAAAGTGCAGGCAGGCAGCAAGGTGTTTATCGCATCTTAAATATCATGCTTGAGTACAAAGGACCGCAAACGCTTTGTGGCGTGGTGAAAAATGCTTACAGGCCTGGCCAGCAAGTCAGTATTTATAGGCTGGACGAGTTATTGACCATGCAGTTTGACATGCTCACAACCATTGTCATCGGCAACCGCTTTACTGCGCGTAAGGGTAATTACATCTACACCCCGCGCGGATACAATGATTGGGTAGGTGATACTTTGCAAGCAGAGGCGGATGCGCTACCTTCAGGCGCAGCATGGGTGTTTTCTGGTACCAGTGATGGCAATGCACTAGCGCGTCAAATGGTTGAAAATGATCACAAAGTGGTGGTTTCAACTGCGACTGAATACGGAGGCGAGTTAGCGATGCAAGATTGCCCCGGGGTGGCTGTTTGGGCTGGTCACCAAGGCATGGAGGCTCGTCGGCAGGCATTGGTAAAGCAACAAGCGCGGATCATAGTGGACGCGACACATCCATTCGCAACGCTGATCTCGGAACAATTAATGACTTTATCTAGCGAGTTAGGTATTCCGTATATTCGTTATGAGCGACCAACTGCAACTATCCCTGAAGAGGTACTAACCAGCGTTAAGTTTTGTAATTCTATGCAAGAGGCGGCGGAACTTTCTATTAGAATCGGCAAGCGTATATTTTTAGCAACAGGGTCTAAAGATTTAGCTACTTTTTTACAGACTAAAGATGCGGCGCAACGGCAATGGTTTACACGCATTACCCCTGAACCCGAGCTGATTAAGCGCGCAATTGAGCTTGGTGTACTGAGAGCCCACATCTGTGCGATGCAAGGGCCATTTTCTGAGGCGATTAATGTTGCTTTATGGCAAGATTGGAAAATTGACTGCATCATTACTAAAGACTCTGGTGATGCAGGCGGTATGATGGTGAAAGTACAGGCTGCTAAAAAGCTAGGCGTGCCAATTATCGTGATTGCACGGCCAAATATGCAATATCCGCTGGTGGCTTCTACATTTGAATCAATGTTGGATAAGTTAGCATGCAAGCCCTGATTCCGGTCACGGTGGTAACAGGTTTTTTAGGCTCAGGCAAAACAACCTTGCTCAGCAGTTTGTTAGAACGTCGTCAAACACGTAGATTGGCGATACTGATCAATGAGTTTGGCGAGGTGTCGATTGATGGCCCGTTAATTAGACAAGCTGCTGATGGGGATGACTTGGTGCAAATCCATGATTTTGCTTATGGTTTGATTGCATATGGTGATGATGAAAAGTTCATCCCAACTATGCAAGCCATTGCAAAACGTCGTGCTAATTTTGACCATGTATTGATTGAAACCTCTGGCTTGGCATTACCCACAGCGGTCATGGAGCTTTTGCAAGGCCCTGAGTTAGCTAATGATTTTATCTTGGATGCGACATTGGCGGTGGTGGATACGCCTTTACTACTAACCGATAGTTTTGAGAGAAATCGTGCCGAATCGAATAGTCATTCGGTGGAAAATTCTGTCGCCAGTATGTTTGAGCAGCAACTTGAATTTTCCGATGTCGTGGTATTGAATAAAATTGACGAACTTAATGAAGACCAATTGCTGAAAGCTGAAACGCAGATACGCGCTCGTGCACCGAATGTGCGGTTTTTAGAACTTGCCTACAAAGCACAGCTTGATGTCAGGTTGGCTTTAGGTTTGCGACTTCATCAACCCACTTTAATGAATAATAAGCATCGTTATACGGTATTGCCAACGATGCCAGAATCAGGAAGTTCGCCACTTGCCAATCAGTCCTTATTAAATGGGCATAGTCATTCTGGCATGTCTAGCCATAGCCACGGACTTGCTACGCATAAGCACTTTCATGAGCAAGATCCTGGCTGGCTGTCTTTTGTCGTTCGGACTACAGAGTTGCAAAACAGTGCAATTCTACAGCAGGCTTTGGTGGAAATCGCCAAGTTAGAGCCAGTATTGCGCACAAAAGGGTTTATTCGTACCGAAAATACTGCGCAGGCAATGCTTGTGCAAGGGGTGCGTACACGCGTTACTGTAAATGAAAGTACAGAGAATAAACACGAGGATGCTCAGCCTGAAACTAAATCTGAACTCGTGTTTATTGGCTACCATTTGAACCGCAATCACATTGCAAAATTATTAGCGGATATGACTAATTCAGTCTGGCGCTAATCATGAAAGTAAAAGGAGTTAACGTTGAAAACGGATCAAGAATCGCACAAACGCATGAGCGAAAAGCATAAACAGGGTTTTGAAAAGAAGAAAGCCGCTGCCCAGAAAGAAAAGGGTTTGCTGATTGTTTACACAGGCACCGGTAAGGGAAAGTCCACCGCTGCGTTTGGTATGGGCATGCGTATCCTTGGGCATCAAATGAAGTTGGGCGTTGTGCAGTTCATTAAGGGCGCGCTCCATAGTGCAGAACGTGAAATTTTGGGTTGTCATGCTAATTGTGATTTTCATGTGGTAGGTGAAGGCTACACTTGGGATACGCAAGATCGTAATGCAGACATGAAAACTGCGGCTCATGGTTGGGCTGAAGCAATAAGAATGATACAAGATCCCAGCTACGACATGGTTATTTTAGATGAGCTCAATATTGTGTTGAAATATCAGTATCTGGATATTGCCAAGGTACTTGAGGTTTTCAAGCAACGCCGTGAGATGCTGCATATTGTCGTGACAGGCCGCCACGCGCCTGAAGATTTAATCGCATTAGCAGATCTGGTCAGCGATATTCGCCCTGTCAAACACCCGTACCAAGAGCAAGGTATCAAAGCGCAAAAAGGCGTAGAGTTCTAACGATGTTAAGTGTTCAAGCCGAGACATGCTCTTGTCCAGCGATTCTCATCACTGCGCCTGGCTCCCATCATGGTAAAACCACCATCACTGCGGGTATGGCACGTTTTTATGCACGTCAGGGTTTGCAAGTACGTGTGTTTAAGGCGGGGCCAGACTTTCTGGACCCCATGATGCATGCGCAAGCGTCTGGCCATCCTGTGTATCAGCTTGATTTATGGCTTGCAGGTGAGGATGAATGCAGGCGTTTGCTGTATGAAGCAGCGCAGACCGCTGATCTTATTTTGATTGAAGGTGTAATGGGTTTGTTTGACGGCAAGCCCAGCAGTGCTGATCTGGCCGAAAAGTTTGGCATCCCAGTGCTGGCCGTGATTGATGCAAAAGGCGTGGCGCAAACCCTGGGCGCAATTGGTTTGGGCTTGGCCAGCTATTGTAAAAGCTTAAAGTTTGCAGGGCTGTTAGCCAATTCAATCGCCAGCCCACGCCATGCTGAAATGGTGGAGGAGGGTATTCCTGCCGGGTTGAAATATTTTGGTGGACTGCCCAGGTCAAGCCAGTTTGCGCTGCCGGAACGTCATTTAGGGCTGGTACAAGCACAAGAAATGGATGATATTGAATTAAAATTAAATGCAGCGGCTGACGCAATTGCGCTGACCGAGCTTTCGGCATTACCTGAAGCCGTTGCGTTTTTAAAGCCGCAAGCTGAATTACTAAGCCCTGCATTGCAAGGCGTTAAAATCGGTATTGCACGAGATGCAGCTTTTTCTTTTATCTATCAAGCTAATCTGGATCTGCTTGAGCAGCTAGGTGCTGAACTTGTTTTCTTCTCTCCACTGACAGACCAGGTGCTGCCCGAGGTACATAGTGTTTATTTACCTGGCGGCTATCCAGAGCTTTATCTGGATGTTTTGCAGGGTAATCATGCTATGCGCGATGCGCTAATTCGTCATTACGCAGCACAAAAGCCGATTTATGCAGAATGTGGCGGCATGCTCTACCTGTTGGAATCGCTGACTGATCAGCATGGCAAAAAGGCAGTAATGACCGGCTTGTTAGCTGGGCATGCAGTGATACAAAACCGTTTGCAAGGATTAGGTTATCAGACGGCGAATACACCATTTGGAGCGATACGTAGCCATACCTTTCATCATTCCATCGTAAATACCGCATTGCGGACTGATTTATACGGTGAGCGTTTATATAACACCTCGGCGGGCGAGCCGATATTTCAGGTGGAAAGGTTAGTCGCAAGTTATCTACATTGTTACTTTCCGTCTAATCCAACTGCAGTATCTGCACTGTTTAAACCATGATGTTTAAAGCACAATATTCAAATCATGATTAGCACCTCTCAGCCAGCTTCTACCGAACAAGCTTCCACACTGCCGTTTTTACCCTTATTTATTGATCTACAAGGGTTGCCATGCCTTGTTGTTGGTGCTGGTGCCGTGGCAGCCCGTAAAGCAAAAGCATTATTAGATGCTGGTGCAATATTGACCGTTGTTGCCCCAGTAAACAGTATTGCAATGCAAGAGTTGATGCAACGATTTACCATTACTTTGCATCAACGTTTGTATGAGGCCACCGATCTGGTCAACTGTCGATTGGTGATTGCCGCCACGGATAATCCTGCAATTAATGCGCAAATTGCGGCGGATGCCAAGCTTCAAGGATTGCTGGTTAACGTAGTAGAGCCTGGGCATTTGAGTAATGCGGTGATTCCAGCAGTGATCAATCGCCTGCCGTTGCAAGTAGCCATTTTTAGCGGTGGTGCGACGCCCGCGTTAGTGCGTAACCTGCAGCGGCAGTTGGAGGCTTTTATTCCAGCTCGCTTAGGTCTATTGGTTTCGCTTGCTGGCAGCATGCGAAAACTCATTAAACACAGCATGCCAGACATGGCACAAAGACGGCAGTTTTGGCGCGCTTTTGTATCAGGTGCTATTTCAGAACAATCGCTGGCGGGAGATATTCTTGGCGCTAGAACATTAGCCGAACAAGCGCTGACAACCAGTGAACGTAGAGCTTGTATAGATGTCATCGCGGTGGGGCCTGGCGACCCGGAGCTACTGACCTTGCGTGCACTGCGGCTGTTACAGCAGCCAGATGTCGTTATCCATGACAAAGCTCTCAACCCGGAGATACTCGCACGCATCCCACCAGAGGTTGAGCGTATCCCAGTATGTGTGCCGCCAGGCGAGTCACTATTGAAACTCTCGATAGTGCATGACGTTCTACTGAAGCTGGCTATGCAGCGTCAACATGTGGCTTGCCTGCATGGTAGTCATCCCGATACGGTAGCGACCGAACAGCAGTTAGTGGATATGCTAATCAATGCAAATATTCAGTATCGAATTGTACCCGGCGTTCATCATCATCCAGCTACTCAGGATTAAAGTTTTTAATGTTATGTAATTTAAGCATCATATCAGTAGCCCTATTCACCTTGGCTGGCGTCTGCCTTGACTTGCGATTGGGAGAAGCTAGGCGCTGGCATCCGCTCGTCGGGTTTGGTGCGATGGCCATCTGGATTGAAAAGAAACTGAATGGCGGTCGTTTTCCCTTGCTATCCGGAGCAGTTGCTTGGATGTTAGCCTTATTGCCAGCGGTGTTGCTGGCTTATGCGGGGCTAAAATGGAGTGGTGAACATAGCGCGTGGCTCAATGCCGGGTTTCATGTGAGCTTGCTCTATTTCGCATTGGGGCTTCGCAGTTTGCGTGACCATGTATTACCTATTCAACAAGCACTGCAAGATAATAATCTTAACCGTGCCCGCACACTTACAGGGCGCATCGTCAGTCGCGATACTTCAGCTGCCGGCAATGCCGAGCTTGCCAAGGCCGGCGTGGAGTCCCTGCTGGAAAATGGCAATGATGCCGTGTTCGGCACCATTTTCTGGTTTGTGGTAGCCGGTGGCAGCGGTGCGCTATTGTTCAGGCTGGCCAATACCCTGGATGCGATGTGGGGATATAAAACCACGCGCTATCTGCGCTTTGGTAAGCTAGCGGCGCATTTTGATGATGCCATGAATTGGCTACCGGCACGGCTTACAGCGCTGTCTTATGCTTTATTGGGTAATACGCTGCAGGCCTTGAATTGCTGGCGCACGCAAGCGCCGCTTTGGCCTAGCCCCAATGCCGGCCCGGTGATGGCAGCAGGAGCGGGCGCCTTGAATTTAGCTCTGGGTCAAGCTGCCACCTATGAAGGAGCGGTTGAGAACCGGCCGGCATTAGGCATGGGGCAGCCCGCCACCGCACAGGATATTGGCCGTGCATGGCAATTGATCTTACATAGCACCATGTTATGGCTTACCGTGTTGGTCACCATGGCGGTTATTTTTCAGTTAAGGAGGTTACATGCTTGAACACGGCGGCAACCTGCATGACGCGATTAAGCGTTTCAACCGGCCGCGCCATGATTGGCTGGACCTGTCTACGGGGATAAATCCAGTGTCTTATTCAGTACCTGTTTTAGCCCACGATGCCTGGCATCGACTACCGGAATCTAATACTGAATTTATCATTGCCGCCCAGTCTTATTTTGGTGTCTCTCAATTATTAGCCGTAGCTGGTACACAGGCCGCGATACAAGCCTTACCACGGCTCCGCAGTCATTCTAAAGTGATCGTCGCGGCTCCGGCCTATGCCGAGCATGCCTATCGATGGGCGCAAGCTGGGCATGATGTGCTTCAAGTACCATTTGAGGCGCTTGATAGCCATGTGCCTCAGTGCGACGTGCTAGTGGTGTGTAATCCGAACAATCCAACAGGCATGACCTTTAGCGCAGAAAAGCTAATGCGCTGGGCGGACAACCTTGCATCAAGAAATGGCTGGCTGATTGTCGATGAAGCGTTTATAGACATGACGCCCACAGCAAGCGTAGCCGCTTGGTCTGACCATGCCAGCTTGATTGTATTACGCTCAATTGGAAAATTCTTTGGGCTGGCAGGGCTGCGACTTGGCTTTGTCTTAGCCCATGCACAACGCTTATCAGCACTTGCTGAAATGCTAGGTCCATGGGCGGTAAGCGGCCCGGCGCAAGAGATTGGCCGCATGGCACTGAGCGATGTGCCATGGCAAATTAACATGCGTAAGCAGTTATTAGCCGCCGGCACACGTTTACATATGTTACTGGCACGTTATGGCATCAACGCCACAGGCACCGCATTATTTCAATGGTGGCCAGAACCAAAAGCACAGGCTTTTTGGCAACATATGGCGGAATCAGGCGTTTGGGTAAGGCTTTTCACAAAAGATACCTACAGCATCCGCTTAGGTTTACCACATGTTGAGGAGGATTGGCTACGTCTAGAAAAAGCACTTGCCGCCTGGCAGCTCAATAACCCGATAGATGCTTTTTGCGTGAATGGAGAAATCACACATGATGAAAAGTAATGCTGCAATGCAGAAAAACGAAACGATGAAGTTTCCTTATTCAACGCTCATGGTGCAAGGTACTACTTCTGATGCGGGTAAAACGACCGTCGTTGCCGCGCTGTGCCGGCTACTGGCGCGTCAAGGGGTCAGTGTAGTGCCGTTCAAACCACAGAATATGTCCTTGAATAGCGCCGTCACTGTAGATGACGGAGAAATCGGACGTGCTCAAGCACTACAAGCGCTTGCAGCGGGACTGGAACCACACACAGACATGAATCCCGTACTGTTAAAACCTTCCAGCGATACTGGCGCGCAAGTCATCATTCAAGGCAAAGCCCATGCCACCATGAATGCACGTGATTACCATCAATATAAAGCGGTGGTGATGGGCGCAGTGCTTGACTCGTACCATCGACTGCAACAGCAGTATGACACCGTGTTAGTGGAGGGTGCAGGCAGCCCGGCAGAAGTCAATCTACGCGACCATGATATCGCGAATATGGGCTTTGCTGAAGCCG
>Ga0207972_100197_pt1 | contig 18275 bp, 18 predicted proteins | sample LakWasMe75_LOW10_2_FD_183903 | JGI IMG/M metagenome (GOLD analysis project Ga0207972, IMG submission 183903) | Freshwater sediment methanotrophic microbial communities from Lake Washington under simulated oxygen tension - Sediment Metagenome... | ecosystem: Environmental > Aquatic > Freshwater >...
TTTGGTAGCCGTTTTTTAGCGTGGTGACTTCGGCCGAGTTAAGCGTTTCGACCGGATAACCGTTCAGATCCTTAAAGGTCGTGGTGATGCCTTTTTCCTTGCTTTCCTGTTCCAGCGCCTCGGTATCTTTCGCATTAATTTCCGCGATAATGGCTTCCCGCTCGTGGGTTTTCTTGATCTCGGTTCTGGCGGCATTCCAGTCGCCTGCCGACAAGTGATCCAGCGCAAGCCGGGTAGACAGCATCACTTTTTCATAATCATGACCATCGTAGCGGCGGGTCTTATCGTTTAACACCACCGCGCCGACATTTTCCAAAATGGCACCGGCTCTGATTTTGGCTTCATTCTCCCATTCATTGACCTTTTGATCAGCCAGCAGCCACGCGCCGGCGCTATCCTTATATTGGCTTTTCAAGCGTAATAATTCGCCTTTTTCCAGGTAATAAAGCAGATCGAAATCGCCGCTCGTATTATTGGCTTCATGTTGAGTTAAAGCTTGGTCAATCTGTCCTTGTCCGACCAGATCAACAGTTTGCTTAAGTTCATTATCGTAACTGCGTATCACAGAGCAGCCGGACAGGGTTATGGTTAATAAAAAGGGCAGCGCAAGGCTGATCGGGCGGGTAAATGAGGGCATGAAAAACTTATTTATGAGGAGGGATAATTGTTTTTATTTTACTTTCCTTACCTTTTTCATAAAAGGGGAGGGCTATAGGATATTGAGGTGTGGACGCCTATTTATTGCTTACGCCCGGCAGACTCCACACCTCAAAAAACAGTTTTTTAACCCGTTATCTAGCCATTTTCAGCAGGAAAGGAGATAAATACTCCAAATTTTGAAGCAGAATGTCTATATGCTAAAAAATCAGCATACTTATAATCAGGAAATAATTTACTATTTATTTGCTCAAATCCATTATTTTTTCCTGCTTCAAGAGCCATGTTATCAAATTGATCTTTACTTTTTTGAATAGACTCATGTTTTTCATGTACAGAAGAAATCATTAGCTTTAATGGATTTCCTTTAGGGTTTTCTTTGTTTTTTATCTTGGCTTCTTTGCTTGCGTATTGATTTTGAATCTCTGTGATTTTTTGTTTATGTTCATATTTCAATTTCTTTTTTTCTGTTGATTTAATTCGTTTTGCAGTTAATTGCATTTTCAAAGCTTCTTCAGCGCTCGCTATCTCTTTTTGCTTTTCTATTTGAAGCTCTTGTTTCCATTTTTTCTGCATATCTTCAGTAACAGTCGATGGTGACTCAATAGCTGTTGCTGCAACATTATAAGAATCTTCAATTTTCCTAATGCTATCCAATGCTTCATTTAAATATTTTATTTCTTCCTGATCTTTACGAATTAACTCACCCCATTTCTTCCATTCTTGCTGTGCCTGTTGTATGGTAATTTTGCCTTCAGCAAATTGTTTTTTAATCAGGTCTCTTTGACTGGTTCGACACCGCACAAGAGCAGTAATATCTTTGTCGAGACTGGATAATTTATCAATATCTTGTTTTAAATCATTTCCGACTAAACTCACAGCCTGTTCTAACTGGTTATTAGCTTTTTGCAGTTGATTTTTCCAATAAGCATCTGCTGCAAACCCACCGACTATGGCCCCAGTAACTCCTCCGGCAATCATTGCGGTACTATTGCCGCCTGCTGCCATACCCGCAAGAACCCCGGTTCCTCCCCCGATTAAAACACCAGCCGTAATATCCTTCATACGTTGATCTTTATAATAAATAGCCATTTCATCTAATCTGTCAAGATATACAAAACAAGGATCACTACCATCATTTTGACCAATTCGTCCGTCTTTACCCATGCTTGCGCAGCCACTTATCAATAAAGTGGTCGATAGTGAAACCAATAATGCCCTGTTTTTCATTAGATTATCTCTCTTTAAAATTATATTTTTTTAGATCTTACAAAGAGCCTGCCGTGAAACTAGCATGCACTCCCATTTGATATTTTGTGTCTTTTAATGCGATATGTAACGTCTTTCTTAATTCCTCTAACGAACCAGACGAATTATTCAACTTTTTAAGTAACTCATGTAACGAGGCTAGAGGCTGATCGCTAACAATCGCCACAAAATGATCCGCGCCAAATGGCTCGGAAACTTCTAATTCCAATTTATAAGGTTTATTTTCTGGAATATTCAAAGAATCTTTGTCTTGACTAGGATACAAAAAATTTATTGTTCCATCGACAGCTAAATTAATCAGGGTAAAGTACGGATATTTTAGATGATCAACTTCAAAAGTAACCGCCTCCCCCTTTGAATGTAACTTGTCACCCGGTTGGAGCTTTAACTCCAAACTACCATCGCTCAAAAGTTTTAATTTATCAATCAAGCGAAACTTATTAACCACTGCCTGAAGGCGTGCGATAATTTCTGGCGAAATGACATCTTTGCCCTCCTGTTCTTTTCGTCGAAATGCTCTTGTCTGATTTTCGGCAACTGAAAAATTATAAATAACATCATTAAACTGGTTTCTAATAACGCCGCCATCGACATCCCATTCTAAAACACCTTTTTCCGATTCGACCAGTTGAATCCCTAAAATCTTTTCTAAGGCAGAACTTACAAAGGCTTCATGACTTGAACCTTTATTAATGCTAAAAGAAATCGGTTTCAACTCTCCTTCCAAGCTGATTTGGCTATCCTCGATTTCTTTAGCCAGAAAGCCATCAATAACAGGTTGAATTAGTTTGATCAGTTCTTGAGTTTTTTCATCATCGGCTGGCGGATCTTTTCTTTGGTAACCTTTAGTAACATTTTCAGTTGGGAAAGAAAAAACAACTTTATCGGATTTGTCTTTGATAACTTTAGCACTAACATCCCAATTCAATACGCCACTTTCATTAACTAACTGAATGCCTTTCAAGTTGTCTAAAATCGACTTTACTAAAGGAGTGTTAGTCGGGTTATTACTAACACTGAAAGTGACAATACCCTGCTTATTATTTTGAATATTGTTTATATTGCCACTAACAAGAGCCATGTCATTCACGAAAGAAATCTGAGGATGCTGCTGACCTTCCGTTTCCATGCGTACTTTTTCAATAAGATAACTTTTTAATTCAGAGAGTGAAACCGAACCATCTTTATTATCATCAGCAAGGCCAATTAATCCTTTAGAAAAGTGCCAACTAAGCGCACCATGAGGTTGATTCTCTATATCGATCTCTGGCACCTCTTCATGGTCAGGAACACCTGAAAAAGAGATAACATGATCCAACTTTGTTTTTTGTTCATTTACAATATCGGGACTCTTCGATACAGGTAAAGCATCATTAGTAATCGCCCCAACTTGAGCTTTTCTGTATTTCAGTTTCGATTTTTTATAAGATCGTGTCATTGTCCCGGAATGACAAGAATCTGAGACTAATATAATGTTTAAATCAGGACGCTTGCTAAACCACTCCTGCAAGTCATCATCAATCAGTCTTTCATAAGTACTTGAACCTGCTTCGCCAAAATTAGCTAATACATAAAACTCGTCCTGACCATCTGCTTCCGTACCCTTGACTCTTTCCGGTTGCTGAGCACCATGACCGGCATAAGTAAAAAAAACCGTATCGCCTGCTTTTGCCTGACCGGATACTTCATCCCAAGCTTTTTTTATTTCATCCCTGGTTGCTTTATCATCTAACAACAGCTTTACTTGTTTGGCGCCTATAGCGTTTAAAGAATCAGCCAGTATTTTTGCATCATTAACCGCACCATCTAACGTGCCATAATTCTTATACGCATCAATTCCAATTACCACGCCATAAACGTTGGCTATTGTTTGCTGAGAAATAAGCAGCAATGAAGCTGTAAATAAACTTAAAATATATTTATTCATATTGTGTAATGTCAAAGTCTAAAATATCGCCAGATTCCAGTTTTTGAAATCTTGCCTTTTGTTTGTAAACGGTTTGATTTTTTGTAATGGCGTCAATTCTGCGTTTTACATAGCCGCCTAAACTAATATTATCGATAATATTATCGTCCAGCCGCCTGGCTTGACCATTTAATCCTTCCAAAACAGCATAAGCGAATAAGCCATTGTTGGCTTTTTCATTATTTCCCAATGTAAACTGATCTTGAGCCTCTTGATTTTCACCCGCTGCGGCCAGAATAAAAACATTATCACCTAATTGATGTTTGATTTTGTCAAAGCTGGTAACTTCTTGCTGAATCTTCTCGGAACTAACCGCCCCGGAATGACACGAATCTAAAAAAATAAATAGTTTATTGGTCTTTGATAACTTAGCGATGTTTTTCTTTAAAGTAGGCTGCGACAACGCAGTTTCATCTAGTTTGTTATCGTTAACATCATAGGGAATAAAATAAAAGCCACTTTCCTCTTTTAACCCATGACCTGATAAATAAATAAGAACAGAATCTTTTTCATTAAGTACCGATGCTATTTTATCAAAGGTAGATTCTATGTTTTTCAAGGTAGCCTGTTCATCAAATAATTGAAAGTTTAAAACTTCGCTATAAGCATGGCTTTTTTTTGCGGTAATTGTTGCCAAAAAATCGGATGAATCTTTAACCGCGTATTTCAGCGCATTAGGGGGCTGATAATGATCAATGCCAACGGCTAACACAATAAGCTTTGGATTAACGACTGAATCACTTGGGATCGACCGATTTATAGCAGGGTTGATTAAAGCAATCGAATCTGATTTAGCAGCTGTCCCCCCGGTTTTTTCATAGGCATGAATTGATATTTCGTTTTCCCCTTCTTTTAAACTTATATTTTGGGTAAGTTTTAAATCCTGATTTTCCTTACCAGGAGATATTGGTGAAATTTGTTTTTGATTTTGCTGAATTTGACCATTCACATAAATATCAATATCACCAATACCGCCTTCTCTAGGTTTCACTACATAATGCAGTTCAATTGAATCTGTGTTTTTGTCTAACTGATTTCGGTAAATTGTTGTTTGAGTTTTGTCTTTTCGTGTAAAACCGCGTGTTTGCCCTTGACCTGTTATAGCGTAACAGGCTTGCTTATCTTGTACATCGCTTGAATTGACCGATGCAGCCTGCAAAACCAATTCATCAGAATGTGGAATATGAAATAATGACTTAAACCAATTATAAATTCGTTCTAAAAATAAATTAACCTTATCAAGGTAGCTCGGCTCCCCCATCATTGTTTCAATAGCCGCCGGGGCTCTAACAAATGCTTTTGTGTCTGCTTTTTTAGGATTAGTACAGTACTCAACTAAATCGATAATAGGCAGGGCATTTTTATTAAATCGGTCATCTGCATTTTCAATGGTATTGAGCCTATTTTGAATTTTGTCCTCTTGCCTCAGGAGCTTCGGTAAAATCAATTCCGGCGCATAATAAGTTTGATAAACTTGAGAAAACTCAATCCATTCGGGTCGTTTGTTTTCGCCTTTGTTTAAATGATACCCCGCTAAACGATAGCCGCCACCGTCCGAATTACCAAAAAAACCTTCTTTTGTCCAAACGATCCAATCCTTACTATTGTTATAAGGGAATAAAGTCACTAATTCATTTAATTCTTCACCCGGTAACAGGCTATACCAACGAATAGTTCCATCGCCGAGTGCTGCGATAGCTAATTTTCCATTTGCCGCAATATTGACACCATAAACTTCAGAGGGAACTGTTACTTTTATGATTTCTTTGCCATGCGCATCGTACCAGCGTAAATAATAATTTGTACCAATCAATGCGTGGTCAGATTTAGCGTTAATAGCTAATGTTAACGACTTTTCATAATCATCTAAATCAAGTGCTTTACCATTAAAAACCGGCACATCGCGCTGCCAATTTGTTATGTTAATTTGTTTGTTTCCTTTAATTGCAGGTGACAATGTCTTTAATAATTCTTCATCTCCTTGTGCCTGCATTGTTAATTGAGTTACATCGAAAACGGTCAATTCATTGGAATCAGGATGCTGTGAGTAAGCAATCTTTAAACCGTCTTCAGAAATGGAAAAGTTTTTATCCGGCAATCCTACTAATCGGGCATCCCATAGGTTTGCATTGCTTTTGTATATTAATTCGTCATTTTTAAGACTTCCCCATGAAGGATCAGCGCTGGAAAATAAAGTATCAATTTTACTTTTGCCCGTATCGTCTACAGAAACAAGATCAGTAACGATATTTTTACTGACTTCAACATCTCGAAAACTTCTATACGGTGAGTCGATTTCCTGCCAATGCCGGACAATAAATTGACCCTTTTCCGTCTTCATATCCCCAGAAGCAAAAAGCGCGGTATTACTGTTTTTTTGCCAGGCAACAATAGCCGTATTAGTGCCTATTAAATTTTCTGTTGGCAATGAAGTTATTTTATTCAGGTTTAAATCAGCTATATCAACCTGCAACAAATTCGAATAGCCAACAGCTAAAAGCTGTCCATTTCCAGAAAATGAAATGGAATTTGGTTTTCCTTCTGGACTAAGTATTGCTTTTTTAATCAGCGTAAACTGACTGTCATAAATTCGAATATAACCGTCATGAGAGACCGTTGCTAAATTCCCTGCCTCACTAAAGTCTAACCAATTGCTCCGTTCTGTATAATCGGTATCCGCAGCAACTTGTTTTCCGGATTGACTGTCCCAAATGCGAATGCCATATCCGCCCGCGAAAGCAGCTGCAAAGTACTTACCGTCTTTGGAATAAGCCAGGTGATAAATAGCACTGGGAAGATTGGGGATGCGTGCTTTTAAAACACGTTTTTCAACATCAAACACATAGAGAGAGAATTTCTGAGTTGCGTCGATGGTTTCGCCTGAGGTGATGACGGTTTTGCCATCGGGTGATATGGCGACTGCATACAATGCACCTTTTAAACGCTCGTCAATTGGTACTCGTAGCGTTGTATAAAGCGTGCCTTCGGGTAAATTCCACAAGCGAACAGTTTTGTCATCCGATGCCGTTGCTAATAGCTTTGCGTCTTTATCAACCGCCATGCGGTTAATCATGGCGCTGTGCTGACCGACTTCTATACGAAGAATGGGGGCTGAAAAAACATTGATAGTAACACTAAAATAAAATATAACGCAGTATAGTAAAACATTCATCTTTTATAATCACTCGGACGTGTTTTTAGGTTTCTCTAAATCACTATTTTTCATTTTAGTATCTCTTTTTTCATTCTTGTCAACCCGTTCCGATTCCAATTCCGATAACGATACCTATCCCACGAATGCTGGGTCTGGATTAGGGCCTAATATCGTACAGCATGAAGGTGTTGAAGCTTTGGTTATAATTTTCAGTTTCTTCCAATCAACACCTTCGGCAAAAGATTCTGAATAAAAAAATATAAAAAAGAAGAAAAAAAATAACTTAATGGTTCTTTTCATGTCATATGCCCATCTTTCATTTAATAATCTTTGTTTAGGATTTCAATGTTACTACTCCCATCTGAGCCAGAAACCGTATACTTTTTAAAGCCCTATATCCCTTGGCTAACAATGGATTTGCGTTGTTTAAAGTTGAACGGTTTCACAGTAAGACGGGAGTAACACCCTGGAAACAACATCGGGTTTTTGCAACAATCGGTTTATTTTTATGTCGCCAACACCTTTTAAATCTATCTTGGCATAATTAACAGTACCATTGACATCTGCGGCTATATTTGAAGTTTGCACTTCAGCTACAGCAGATACAGATAAAACAGCCATTAAAAAAACGATAAAAAAACGCATTTATTTACCAGATTAGTTAATATTAATTCTTTCAAATTGTACGCGGCGATTGGCTGCTGAATATGGATTTTTCATATCCAAAGGTAAAGCCGACCCTTCGCCTGAAATTTCAACTCTGTTTTCATCAACATTGTGAACAGACTTAAGATAATTACGCACAGTTTCCGCGCGTTTTAGCGAAAGAGGATTATTTATTTCATCTCCGCCTGATATATCGGTATGACCGCTAACATGAATTTTTAAATCATTCTTCTGATTTAATGCTGCTCCGATACTATCAATGTATCGTTTAGAATCTTGCGATAACTCAGCAGATCCGGCTGGAAAAGATAAAGGAAATGCAACCGGTTTTTTTTTGATTTTTTTATTTTTTTGCGCTGTTTGTTGATTTTTATTATCCGTTGTGCTAGCCATATCTTGCGCTGCTGATTTATGTGCGCTGTTAGCTGCGGCAGTTGCTACAACAGCGCCCACAGTTGCTCCAACAAGCAATGGAAACAGGATGCTTCTAGAGGCTTTATCTCCACGAGTTTTTACAACAGGCTCTCCAAAGCTTTCAAGTATCTCTTTCGTTGTGGGCGGCTCTTCAAAAAGTATTACTTCATCTGCAAAAGCTTGATTAACTAATAAGAAAAGTGCTAAATAAATTTGCTTTTTCATTGATATTACCTTTTAATTAATAACGATTAATTTTTTGTTCAACAGAAGTACATGTTAAGCAAGTAAGAACAAACTAATGGTAGGTTTCATATTATCTCAAAATATTTATCTGTATTGTTTATTTGAAATTACAATTGAACCGATGCCGCTTTTAGTGATATTTGGTTTGTTTAATAATTTATTTATTTTTATATTGCCAATTCCTTCAGATACTATTTTTGCAGACGTTACAGTTCCGTCGATTTTTACATTGCCTGTTCCATTTATTGAAACATCCAGTTTTTCAATATCTGCATTTGACTTGAAATCCCCTGTGCCTTGAATTTTAAGAATAGCTGTTGTTACATTCTCATGAAGGACAACACTTCCAGCACCATTTATTGTGAGATTTAAATCTGAAATTTTACCAATCTGAAAATTACCGCTATTGAGCGTAATGAATAATGGTGAATTTAAATCGCCAATTTGAAATTGACCCGATACATTCTCTATTTTAATTGGGATTATTTTAGAAGGTATTTTGATTGATAATTTTTCAATTTTGGAATGTTTGCCAGAAATAGTAGATCCGCCTATTGTCACATTTGAGATATTGTTATTACCAGAATTTACAATAGAAATTGAGCCGTTTTGATAGGATGTAAAGCTATTTTGTTTTTGAGATAGTATTAATTCGCCGTTTTGTTGAGAAAAATCGTAATCATTTAAATTGGTTGAACTAATAGAAATTTCATTGCCAGAATAAGGCATTAAATCAATATCACCGCTAAGATTTACAATTGAAAAATTGTCTACTTTATCAAAAACTCTTTCTTCAGCATTTGATAATGAAGAATTAAATATCAACGCAACCGTAATCATTTGAACAGTTTTATTGAACATGTTCCATTTCCTTTATGATGCAAGTTGATTTATTCGAATCGATAAGAATTACTTTTTTGTTATTTTTATCAAAAGATATTGAATGAGCGTTAGTTCCAGCATTTGAATTTATTGGCAGCAGATTTTGATAAGTTGATAAATTATTTTCATCAATGATTTTTACGCCATCTTGCCAGCATTGCATACTGTAATTTGATTCTGTTTCACCAACTGGCTGCACGAATTTAGCGTTAGCCGCTAAAGAAAAAGTCAGCCCAATCAGTAACAATAAAAATGACTTCATTTATTTTCTCTCGAATTGAACTCGACGATTTATAGCTGCATAGGGATTTTTAAAATCAAACAACGAATCCGCCCCCATCACCTGAAATTTCTAATCGTGTACCATCTATCTGATGTACTAATTCAAGATAATTTCTAACAGATTCCGCTCGTTTTAACGAAAGTGATTTATTTATTTCATCAGAACCAGAAGCGTCAGTATGTCCACTAATGTGAACGATTAAATCAGATTTTTTCTTTAGTGTTAGCGCCATTGAGTCAACATATTTTTGAGCATCTTTAGATAGCTCCGCTGAACCAACAGCAAATACCAATGGAAATGCAACGGGGGTTTTATGTTTTTGAGGAGGTTTAGAAGAAGCAAGAGAATTTTGTTTCACACTGCTTTCATTTGTAGGTTGTTTAAATACGGTATTTTGATTTTGTGCAGCTGAAACAGGCGCGAGATTCTTAGATGCTGCAGGTGCAGAACCAGGAGAAACAATCATTCTACTTTTTTTATCGCCACGTGTTTTGACGACAGGTTCAACAGGTTCACCAAAACTTTCAAGAATTTCTTTCTCTGTAGGAGGCTCTTCAAAAAGTATAACTTCACCTTTTGCTTGCATACTTAAAAATGCAAAACAAAAAACAGCACCCACTTTTAATAATTTCATTTTTTACTCGCTATTCGCAGCTTTATTTAACGATTATTTGCTTTTTAGCAAAACCAAATGAACGACCTTTAGCATTAACCTTAGTGTCAAATGCAATTTGATCTAAACTTGTAATACCTGAAATGGCTGTTAATGGAGCAACATTTAATGAGCTAGGCAATATATCATCCAATTCTTCATTTGAAGCCATACACATAAATTCCTGTGTACCTGCATTTTGAATTTGAATTTGAAAAGCATTTAATTCTGGATTAGGGATGGTAATTGTTTGATTACCTGCAATCATTGCTTTCTCCTGTGAATTTGGATAAATCATCATGGTACCTCCATTTTCATCTTTATAGTAACAACGCAAATAACCTGATTCGGATAAGGAAACATTTAAGGAAATGAACTCATTTTTTTTATACAAATGTTTTTCTCTAGTGACGATTCGAACGTCCATTGATCGCCCCTCTGAAAACAAATTACTTTCAGATAAAGGCGTTGTCTTTGTTATTGCACTAAAACTAGCACCACTATTTATCAATGATTCATACGTTTCAAAACTATCTGTACCATTTGGAACCAAGCCTTTATCCGCTTGATACTGTGTTATTGCTGTCTTGAGTTCTGGATCATTTTCGGCATTTACATTTCCTTTGTAATAGCCAAAATGTTTCAATCCTGATTTAAAAAACTTATTTCGATCTTGGTGATTCATGCCATTATACCAAGCCCTTGTTTCAGTTTTTGCCATTGGATTAGTTGAGTCTATGTTCAAACATGACCAATAAGGCACTTTAGTCCATTTTCCTAGCAACTCAATAGTTCCAAGTTCGATAAGGTTACGCACCGCTTGTCCACTACTTTCTGTTTCATTTTCGCTAAATTGAAAGCTAATCCCAGCCTTTTGAATTTGGGCGCCAACATCCACCCCCTGACTATTTCTAGTCACTGTAATAACATTGCTGGAAGATATACCAGAAATCAACGTTCTAGTTTTCATATCGAATAAGTGTAAATCTAATGTAACGGTTGAATTTCCCCGATCTTTATTCGCTCCAGCTTCAGTTCCCATAAAGCTAACTGAAGCTCCAGAACTAGCAGTAGCCACACTATCATCTACCTGACTGATTGAGCCACCAATATAAACTTCAGGTATGGAAAAATTTTTAATTCCCATAGCTGTAGTCATATTCTGAACTGTATCAGTACTACTCATACTAGAACTTGTTTCATAATCTAAATATTTAAATGACTGACTATTTCTGGAAATCTTTGAAATAGCGTTAATAAGCATATCTCTAACACCTAAAACTAATTTCCCTGTTTGATCGGGAATAGATGTACTAGCTAAATCATGCCCACTTATTTCATATTTGATAAAAAGTGCATCCATACATTCCAGTGATTGAGAAAAGTTAGTAATATTCTTTACTGGACGTGTCTTTGGTTGTGCAACATCCATAGTATTTTCTGGTTTAGGCATACAGCCAAACAAAAATGAAACGGCTACGGTAATAGCTATGCTTTTTTTATTTACAAACACTAATAACATCTCCTCTAATTACCGTTGTGACTTCTCTGGGTGCTTGCGCGTTTCCACTGATGTTAGTTACACCAACTTGAGGCGAACAGGTTGCACCTTTTTGAGCGTGCATTTTATCTTGTTCGTTATTTGCAAAACTATTTGCCATTGCTCTTAATACTTTTGCTTGTGAAGCAGATGACATTCCTTGCGGTTTATTCAGTGCATCCGCAAACAGTGAATTTGTAAAAATCATCAAAATAAGACCTAACTTTATCTTTAATCTCATTATATCTTCCTAAGCAAAACTAAAATTTAAAATATCATGTGCAGCAAAATATAACGCATTGGAATTCAAAGTGTTTTAGCTGCACATGCGTGAAATTTACTCTTAATGACTGGTGATGCCACCGACGTTAAGATTACTCTTGTTTTTATCTCCTTTTACGATATTGGTTACTGCTCCCTGGACATTAGTGTTCAATTTTACTTTTCCTGTTGCTTCAACATTTCCTTGAACACCACCAATATTAGTATTAACTTCATTTTTATCTCCCCATGCACCATGCAGTACCGCTCCTTGAACATTAGTATTTGCGTCTAAATCGTTCAACTTAACACCTTCTGCCATCACAACAGAAGACGAAACCAACCCAAAAATAACTAACAACCCTATTAAACTTTTTTTCATAACTGCCTCCAAATAAATAGAAATAACAATACGCTTTATAAATTAAATAAAACATGGGATCAGGTCTTGCATCGTGCATTTTTGAGCCCATATACCGGATAGACTATGATTTCTCAGTTTCTGTGATCTACCGTAGTCAGTCCCTTATCTACTAAATGTACCTTTCACAAACAAGGCTTTTTATTGTTAACTATTTCCCTATGCCTGTATAGTCAGTCAAGGCTTACAAGTGAGCCGACAAGAGCCTACGTTCAATAACGTAGGCTCTTTGCTTACGTAATTCGCCCACATGATTGTAAAAAAAATGGCAAAATAATTTTAATTCCGTTGATCCACCCCGCCTTTGTGTCCGTGAAATTAGGGGAAGATCAGCTTTTACCAGTATGGCTAGCGTTCCCCATGATGACCCCTAGGCCTTCGAGTGGTGTCGTCTTGCGTCAGACAAAGGAAACCCCGTAGCGCTGCGACGGCCGTATGTACGACGAAGGCTGAGAGGAAGCACAATGCTGGTACGGACTGTCCATGCAGCGTAGCGTAACTGCAATTGGCCGATTTTCGGCAGCGGCTGATGCGTAAGCAAGCGGCGAAAGTTGGTGGGCAATGAATTCAGTCACCCTGTCACTACCATGATTTAGTGGTGTTCAAGGATGTTCGTCGACACTATTCTGACTCAGGGCGGGATCAGATAACACATCCGTTTGTGGCGCAAATGAAAGTCGCTGTTAAGTCGGGTGGCTGTTCCATTGCATTCTGGATACCTATACAATCGCTGGATTATAAATAAGTCAGCCAGTGCTGCCAGCCACGTTAGTTGCCAATCATGACATTCAGCAATTGTTCAATCTCGCTATTTATCGCAATCCTCGCGCTGTTTGCAGCCCCGCTTCGCGCCGAGAAAGCGATGTTTCCCGTTCCGCTTACCGTCCCGCCACAGACACAGGTTTATAGTCTTGAAGAATTACGGCGAGGAGTCGCTGACAGCGACCCTGAGGCGATAGTCAATCTTGGCATACGTTACCATCTTGGCGGACGGCGTGCCGCAGGACTATCGGGAAGCCATGCAGCTCTATCGCGCTGCCAGCAATAAAGGCAACAAGGCTGCGCCGGCGATCATCGGCCTGATGTATGCCGACGGGTTGGGCGTAGATAAAGACTACAAGGAAGCCATGCGCTGGTATGAGCTAGGATACCAACGCGGCAGCGCAACCGCACCCAACAATATCGGCATGCTGTATCAGTACGGAAAAGGCGTGACCACGAACTACACCGAGGCGATGCGCTGGTTTCGTATTGTCGACAAACGCGGGCTTGTTGCGGCGACCAATAACATCGGCAGCCTCTATGACCACGGTCTTGGCGTTAAACAGAGCCACATCGAGGCGCTACGCTGGTATCGGCAAGCCGAAAAAAAGGGCGGCCATACTGCCGCCGCCAACATTGGCAGCTTTTACCAGCATGGCCGGGGCGTTCCCCAGGATTACGCGAAGGCCTTGGCGTGGTATCGTCTTGCGTCGGACAAGGGCAACGCCGGAGCGCCCTACAATATCGGTCGCATGTACGACGAAGGCTGGGGCGTAAAGCAGGACTGGAAGGAAGCACAACGCTGGTACGAACTGTCCGTGCAGCGCGGCGATCCCGTGGCACAACCACAACTGGCCGATTTGCGATTGCGGCTGATGCGTAAGCAAGCGGTGAAAGGTGGCCTGCAATGAGTCTTTTATTCCATCACTACTACGGACATTGGTATTCAAGGATAAGCTACATCAATCGATACACCTTTTAGGAGAGTAACTTGCCCCAAATCAATCTTAAAGTGCTGCCCCGCCTGGTTTCGCCGCCGGATACGATTATTGGCTCCGGCATTGGTCGCACGGAAGCCGAATGGTCGGATGCGATTCTTGGCCTGCGTCCCCGTTTGCTGGCGATGGCCTATCGAGAATTATGTTTTTTGCTGCGCGAGTTGTATTTTCAAGACCTTTTTTGCCTAGTGGTTAACGCTCCTTATGGGCATGATCTGCTGGCCCGGTTGCAGGATGGTTTGTCCCAATCGGCGTAGGAAATGCTGCGTGTCGATTGCGAAAAGCAAGGGGAGGCGCATCTGAGGGATTTTGCTCCAGGCGTTTACGCACGGGTGGATCAGGCGCTAACGGCACTGGAAGCATCGCATGCAACAACGGATCAGCAAGGCCAGTTGCTGGCGTTGTCCCGACAAATGCTGGGGCTGGAGGACGACGCGTTTAAGTTCTGTTTGGATAATATGCCTATTGAGGTGTTGAATGCGCTGCTTTCCGTGACAAGAGGTCTGGAATCGGGGGGGGCAATTTATCAGCGACAGGGCATGGGCAATGATTGCAGAGGATTATCCCGATACTGGCGCAGAGCCGCTGACGAAGAATACGGCGGCGCAATGCCTCGCAAACCTTCCCGTTTTGATGGCAGGGCAACCTTGGCCGGATGACGGTAAATACGTTGCGCCGGAACAAATGGATGCCTGGTTCACAGAAATGGAAGACTTGTGGCATCCAGAAAATAACCCCAAATAGAAGGATAATTCATGCCTCATACCATTGCGCTTCAACTCGATAATCCGGCGACAATCTGCATGGTCGCTTAAACGACTGGATGACAGGGGCTGGCAAATGTTGTTGCGGGAAGTTTCCAGCAAGCCGCTGGTGACGCTGCTTTGGTATTTAAGGGAACTGTGCCGAGATCACGAAGGAATGCTTAAGTCCCACCAGAATGTAGAGGCCGCGCTGGCCAACTTTTACGCTTCCTTGGAAACGGACAGATGAAGAGATTACATAAAATACTGGCTAGCCTTAAAGGCGCTTTGATGGGTGCTGTAGGCGTTTCGCATGAGCCAACTGCTGCCACGACTACACCTCCACCAGATGCCAAAACCCGCGCCCCAAAAGCCGAAACCGAGATGGTGAGTGTATTCGATATAGAAGGCGTGCATTTCCAGCTACTCTGGAAGCCCGGTCTGTGCCTGTTACGCACGACCGAATCCTATGGTACTCCAGATGCAAGAACCTACACGGCAGCCGATCTGTTCGTGCAACTTTACGATGGCTCACCAAACTATGAATTGAGCAAGGAAGATGCCATTTTCAAGGCTCCTTTCATTGCCCAGAAATTGATACGGGAACAGCGCCAGCAGGAAATTCAGCATATGGAGTCGCTTTACACTTCGGCAGAGATGCAGAAAGAGTATCCGGTCTACAATGTTTGGCAGCAGGATGTGCAAGGCGTTTCGTATCCTGTCGTTTGGGCTAGTCATAATTGCGGGCTATACATGCGTGTGGTTCGACAGTGGCATGTAGCGGGTTTTGCTCAAAGCCGGGCAGAGGCCGAAGCTAAAGTACCTGAGGCGGTTGCCTCTCAATTAAACGGGTAAGCGGTAATTCGAGATGTCGATGCAGCAATGGATAGGATTTTTGATGGCACTTTGGATGGCGCTGCCGCTTGGCGCCGAGGAGCTGGCGCAGATCAATCCGCTTTCAGGAATGCCGGAAACTTTGCAGATCGAGTCTTTTTCTTCCTCCGTCCAGCGGAGTGCGATGGAAATCTGGCTCACCGATGCATTCCGGTACCAGAATGCCCGTCGTTCTGATGCTATCTACATTTCCTCCCGGCAATGGCGGGAATATGCCGCTTCTTATGAAACCGAGGAGTTCAGGAGCAAGATTAGCGAGAATGTGGAGCCGGTAACAAAGGGTGAGCAACTGCTTCAAGACACGCTGAAAAACAGCGGGATCGCTGAACAAGTCCGGGAGGAGGGCAGTCTGATCCTGCCGATGCCGGAAAATTACGAATCGTTAAAGGTCAAGCCGGTCATGACTGAGCTTTTCCTTCACGTTGTTGATGCGATGGCGAGTGGGTATTCTTCGTCACAGTTCGATAGATGCGGGCAGGAGTATGGCTGCATGTTGACGATCCGTTTTGTTCCGGGCAGCCTGGAGCCGGAGTCTGTCGAGGCTTACCGTACGCCATTGCCAGGTACGGACGATGAACAATTACAGCAGATGGAAATACAATGAATCGCCCCTACATCGCAGCGAAAACTCTGCTCTTAGCCTTGCTTCTCGTTGCGGCTGTAGCCTCACGCGCCGAGGAATCCAATCCAGCCGAGCGCTGGCCCTGGTACGGCGAGTGGGAGCAAGCACGTTTTTCTGCATTTTCTCCTCTCGTGCAGAGCTTGCTAAAGCGCGACGAAGCGGAGGCGATTCGCTTGATCGAGGACGGTGCAAAACTGAATGAGTTGGTTAGCGAACATGAAATTCGCCGCATGACCGAGCCGCGCGTGAAGATTGCTTATTTCGACGGGGAGCCTAAAGCCGAGTACCCACTGGTTATGCTGGCGACCGTAGCCGATCTGCCCGACGTTGTGACTGCTATCGGCGAACGTATGCCTGCAGCTCTAGCCGCCAATGACCCGAAGGGCAGTAATGCGCTGACTTGGGCTGCACTTGCGGGACGTGCCGAGGTTGCCAGGGTGTTGCTTGAGCATGGCCTCGATCCCTTGCAGGTTGATAACGAGAATTACACACCTTTGTCTGTGGCGGTGCATCGGAAAAAGGCCGATGTGGTGCGGCTGCTGATTGCGGCGATTCTCCCTGAACGCTACGGTCAGGTCAAGGTTGCCGAGCGGGTCTGGGTGGCTTCTTATCTAAGCGATACCGATACGTTGCGTGTGCTGCTTGAGGCGGGTGTGCCGCCGAACTATATTGCGCCTCAAGGCAACACTGCCTTGATCAGCGCCGTGCTTGATGCCAGTCTTGAGCGGGTGCAACTGCTGCTCGATCATGGTGCCACGGTGGATGGGCATCGCTACAGAGGACGGAGCATTTTTGAGCTTGCCGAGGTTAATCTGTCCAGGGGAACGGAAGATGCCAAGGACATTCATCGGCTGATTCAGGCTGCACCGCATACCGTAAGCGACTGGGAAAAACCTGTTGATGTACAGCAGATGGAAACTTTCTTAAAGATGATTGAAGGAAAAAAGCCGTAGCGTTGGCATGTGGTTTCGCCAGTCTATTCGAGCGCTTTGCTTTTAACGCGGGTTCCCATCAGGTAGTCGAACCAGGGCCAGGTCACACACCAGTTCGCGGCGCGGTTGCCGCCGAGATGGTGATCGTAATGCCAGCGTAAATGTTGCTTAGCCCAGATTGGGTCAAGATGAGCCTTGCGATGCTTGTAGTAATAAAGCATCAAGGATGCATATACCACGCCGGTAAATAGGGGGAATAGTAAAAACAGCGGCACATGCAGCAGCACAATGCCCGACAATACCGCCAGTTCTTTGGTTTGGGCGTTCCATGTTGTTAATGTCACGGATTGATAGCCCGGATCGAACATGGCATTTTTAGCGCAAACGGCGTGATGCTCATGCCAATGATAAGCCCAGAAACTGTGCCGGTTTTGTCCCAGTCCATGCAGAATGTATTTATGTATCAGCCATTCACCGGCATTGGCATACAGTAAGCCTAAAATGAATTGGGCGGCTAAGCTAAGCATGGGACATAAAAATAACACACCTCATTTCTCTAAATAGAGCGCAGACGACAACTGCCTTAACCGGGATAGTTCTTACCCCTATAATACGTTTTCTCTCTGCTATCAAGCCAGATTAAAAAATATTACAGAACAAATATAAAGTCTTTTGTGCGGCCCCTTTCGGCTCCTAACCCTAATACACAGCGCTTAGTAAATGACATCAAAGATTGTGCCCAGTGATTACCTGAGGGTTGAATTGTAATATTTTCTTTTTTAATCACTACAAAGTAGATAAAATTAGTGGGTTTTTATTTATTAGGTGATTATCAGCATGAGCGTTATAGAAAGAATTAAAGACCAGATTGAAAATAATCCGGTTGTTTTATACATGAAAGGGTCACCGGATT
>Ga0207972_100199_pt1 | contig 17985 bp, 22 predicted proteins | sample LakWasMe75_LOW10_2_FD_183903 | JGI IMG/M metagenome (GOLD analysis project Ga0207972, IMG submission 183903) | Freshwater sediment methanotrophic microbial communities from Lake Washington under simulated oxygen tension - Sediment Metagenome... | ecosystem: Environmental > Aquatic > Freshwater >...
CTGAAATGCTTTCACGTATTCGCCGCGGCAATCAGGATAACCGGAATAATCCAGCGCGTTCACGCCGATAAAAATATCTTGTGCGCCCAGCACTTCTGCCCATGCCAAGGCGAGCGACAGCATAATCGTATTACGCGCCGGTACGTAAGTAATCGGAATACCTTCCGAGGCTTTTTCAGGTACCGCGATTGCGTCATCCGTTAAAGCAGAACCGCCAAACAATGATAGATCAAGTTGCGCGGTTTTATGTGCGGCCGCACCCATTACTGCGGCAATGTTCTTAGCTGCATTTAATTCTGCAATATGGCGTTGGTGATAATCCAGACTCAGGCAGTAACACTCATACCCTTGGCTACGTGCATAAGCCAGCACGGTTGCAGAATCCAAACCGCCTGAAAGTAGCACTACGGCTTTAGCACCGGCGTGGTCGTTGTGCGCTAGTTGCTCGTTCAATATGCCCTCTGTGGGCGTTTTCACTTGATTGTTCATATCAGATGACTGCTCATACTTAGATTAAGGTTAAACTCCAGGCTTCTCGCCCCATAATATTTTATGCAGCTGCACCTGCATGCGCACCGGCAGCTTGTCTTCCAATACCCAGCCTGCCAGATCAGTCGGATTAATCTGACTGTAAACCGGCGAAAATAATACCGGGCACTTATCTGCAATATGATGTTTATTTAAAATTTCTTTTGCCCAAACATAATCGGCACGACTGCATAGCACGAACTTCACCTCATCAGTCTGTTTTAGATGCTCCAGATTGCTCCATACATTGTTTGCGACTTCACCGGAATCGGGTGTTTTAACATCCAGAATCACTGAAACACGCTTATCAACAGGGCTGATATCTATCGCGCCGCCGGTTTCAAGCGATACGCTGTAACCAGCATCGCACAGATTCTGTAATAGCACCAGACAGCCTTTCTGTGCCAGCGGCTCGCCTCCGGTAACTGTGACGTATTTTGTTCCATAATCTGCAACCTTGGCTAAAATATCACTGATCTCAATATTGCTACCGCCGCTGAATGCATAAGCAGTATCGCAATATACACAACGCATTGGGCAGCCAGTGAGGCGCACAAAAACCGTAGGCAACCCTACGCGACTGGACTCGCCTTGCAGTGAATAAAAGATTTCGTGGATTTTAAGTTTCATTTGATATGTTATAGCGCTGTATATGCACGCTATAAAAAAATAGCGCCAATCTAATTGGCGCTATTCTAACTTAAAAGGTGCAATACGCTAAATCCAAGTTAACACCCAAGTTAACTAAGTGAATGTTTTTTCTAAAGATTACCTGATTGATTCTAGCGCTTTCAAGCGTTTTTGCGCTGTTGGCGTTACTTCGCTATTAGGAAATTTTTTGACCAATTCGCGCAATGTTTTCTTTGCGGCCGCTACCTGACCCAGTTGGATCTGGCTGTTCGCCATGTTCATCATTGCATCAGGTGCCTTGGCACCATCAGGATGTGCATCGAGTAATTTTTGCTGAGTTGCAATTGCTGATTTGTAGTTTTTTAATGCAAACTGCGAATAGCCCAGACCATACATGGCATCTGCAGCTAGAGCACTACCTGGATAGTCTTTTAAAAATTTATCATACGCTGCAAAAGCATCTTTATGCTTTGCATCTTTTGATAAAGCATTCGCTGCCTCTAACTGTTTCTGCTCTTCTGATTCTTTAACCACAGCAGTCGGCTCTGCCACTGCTTGTGCTGCCGAAGCACCACCGCTTTCCAATTTGCGCAAGCGGGCATCGGTATCTGTATATAAATCTTTTTGACGTTGCTGCGCCAAATCAAGATTATGCGTTGCCAGCTCCAGATCGCCTTTTAATCTTGAATTTTCCTGCTTCAGAACTTCCAGCTGAGCCTGCACATCAACCAAGCCATTTTTAGCAATCGCCTCTAATGAGGTAACTCTTTGCTCCAACGCTTGCTGATTTTTTTTCAGTTCAGCCAGCGTGGCCTGAGTAGCCTGATTCTGACTTTGCATGGTTTTTTCAAGTTCAAGTATTTTCTTACGCGCCTCGGTGTCATCAAACAATGCCGCATGACTGCTATATGAAAATAATTGTGCCGTTAAAAACAGGCTTATCAGAATCAGTTTTCTCATCGTGTCTCTATTCTACCGCTTTAAATTACTCGCCCTCGTAGACGATATCTACGCGACGGTTCAATTGATGGCAAGCTTCATCTTTACAATTTGGCGTGGCTTTTTCTTCGCCATAGCTCACTGTTTCAATTTGCTTGTCTTGTGCACTTAGCAGGTTCAATGATTTTTTCACTGAAACTGAACGACGCTGACCTAATGAAAGATTGTATTCACGTGTACCGCGCTCATCGGCATTACCTTGCAGGATTACTTTTGCACTGCCATGTTCAGCCAGATATTTAGCGTGCGCTTCAACCAGTGGACGGAACTCTTCTCTGACTGTATCTTTATCAAAATCGAAATAAACAGTGCGTTTAGACAAGATATTGTTTGGATCTGTCAAAGGATTGCCGCTCACTGAACCATCCTTAACACCGGTAGTATCTGCACCGCTATCTGCAACAGGTGCAGCTGGCGCGGTTGCTGTAGTGCTAGGGCTCTTATCATCTACCGCTGCAGGTTTATCAACCATAGGGGTACTTTTACAAGCTGACAGAACCATAGCCAGCAACAAGCTACTCAAGAGCTTTTTGTTTAAGATAGTTTTGTTCATTTTATTCTCCTCATATTAATTGCAATCTCGCAATATTCAAAAAGCAGCACTGAAACAGTTCAATGCGCTACTAATTCAGTAAAGGGCCCCACGATGGCTCACGTATATCACCGCCAGATTCACTCAAGCGCTGCTTAACACGACCATCTGAAGACACCGCCGCCAAAGCACCACGACCACCCGTTCGGGTAGCATATAGTATCACACGACCGTTAGGAGCAAAACTCGGAGACTCATCCTGACCGCCATCGCTCAGTAACTGACTCTGCCCACTCGCTAAATCCTGCAAGGCAATACTGTATCTCGCGCCGTCTTTACGCACCATCACCAATGATTTTCCATCAGGAGAGAAATGTGAACTCAGGTTATGGTCGCCCTGAAAGGTCACACGCTGTGCTTCGCCGCCAAATGCAGATACTTTATAAATCTGGGGGTTACCGCCACGGTCAGAAGTAAAATAAATCCATTTACCATCCGGTGACCAACTCGGTTCAGTATCAATCGCGCTGCTCTTGGTGACTTGTTTCAAGCCAGTTCCATCTGCATTAATCGTATATAACTGCGAGTTGGCTGAATGGCTAAGTACAATCGCCAGTTTTTTGCCATCAGGCGACCAGGTCGGCGCACTGTTATTACCTTTAAAGTTAGCCAGAGTTAAGCGTTGGCCCGTCGTGAGCGACTGCACAAAAATAATCGGCTTTTTCTTCTCAAATGAAACATAAGCAATCCTGGTACCGTCTGGCGACCAAGCCGGTGAAATAATCGGCTCGCTGGAAGAAACTACAGTTTGTGCATTAACGCCATCAGCATCTGCCACCTGCAGCGCATAACGGTTCTTGGTTTTATTGATGTAAGCAATACGGCTGGCAAAAATAGGCCCTTCACCAGTCAGCTTCTGATAAATCACATCTGCGATTTTATGTGCGGTTAATCTAAGTTGGTTCGGCGCAATATTATATTCCATCGTCACCAGTTGCGTTTGCTTAAGCACGTCGGCCAAGCCAAATGTCACTTTAAGACGGTTACCGGGCAAAGCGGTGACATTACCGACTGTGATCGCCTGTGCTTGCAGCACAGCCCACTCGGCATATTTAACTTGCGAGACTTCAGTAGGTCGACTTGCAACACCGCTGGTCTCCAGCACCCGAAACAGGCCACTGCGACGTAAATCTGCCGCAATAATGTCAGCTATTTTATCCTGACCCGCAGTTGCAGCCTGACCGAAAGGTACGATTGCGATTGGAATCTGCTGCGCACTGCCGCCGCTGATTTCAATTTCCAAGGCCGCGTGAGCAAATGTCGAAGTGAGCGTCGCAATCAGAAATAAAATCGGCTGGAATAATTTGAAAAGTTTTTTCATGTGCTTAAATTGGGTTGCATCCATAAAGTTAATGAATTTTACTGCAATAAGGGGAAGCTACAAGCATTTAATTTTGTTAAAGAAAAACAGTAAACAATTACTGGTGAAAACTGTTATTGGCCAAGGGAAATCAGCGCTTAAGGTTTAATTGTCATTAGGGCGAAATGTGAGTTTAAGGTTCCTGAACTGAGAAAACAAGCTTGCATCCTGAGGTAACGGCAACGGCTCAGACACCCTGATCGCACGCTCTACCGCATCGTCGCAGGCTGCGTTACCGCTAGACTTAACAAGCTTGGGTGCACCGCTCAATTCACCGGTAGGGATCAATCCGATTTCAAATTTCAGTTCGGGGTTGCCATTACCGCACAGTGTTTTATTTACGTTACTGCGGATTTTCGCCTGAATTTTAGCTTTAAACTCATCTACCACCCCGGCACTTGCTGCAGAAGCTTTTTGCTCACCGGTAGTTTTATCTTCATTCAAACTTTCCTGCTGCAGTTTTTTTAAAGCATCATTCGTGTTTGATTTTGTAACGCTTTTATTTTTCAATGCTTCCTGACGTGCTTCTTCCTGCAGTTTAGCCAGTGCATCATTCGCCTTGACAACAGGTTTGGGCGGCTCTTCTTTTTTTACTGGCTCTTTCTTGACCGGTTTTTTCTCAATGGCTATTTCCACTTTTGGTGCAGGTTTTTCTTCGGGCGCGACAACCGGCTCTGGTTTTGGTATCTCTTTTTCTACAGGCATCGGTTCCGGCAAAGGCTCAAGCACAGGTGCCGGTTTATATTCCTCAACAGCAACATTGTCCCACAGCTCAACTTGCGCAATGCTGATCGGGTGTGTAGTTTTCCAATTAAACGAAATCAGCAAAGCACCCAACAGCACGGTGTGTACTAACAAAGAAAACACACCGGCCTTGAATGAGTCTGGATTTTCGCGCTGACGTAACATCATAAATTCTGATTACTCTTTTAAAGCGGCTTCAGCAGCAAGCCAACTTTATCCACTTTATTGGTTTTCAATAAATCCATGACACCGATCACATCTTCATATTTGACACTTTTATCGGCCGCAATCACGACTGAACGTTCCGGCGCTTTACCCAGCTGCACTTTAACAGCAGACAATAATTCATCGCGCTGCATGGCTTTACCGTCCAGCTCCGTGTTTCCGTTCTTCTTCACGGTAACAACGATTGGCGGCAATTTTGGCTGACTCAAGGCTTGACCTGCGCTTGGCAATTCCACTACGCCTGGATTCGTCATTGGCGCAGTCACCATAAAGATAACCAGCAGCACCAAAGTAACATCAATGTAAGGCACTACATTGATCTGATTCATCATGCGGCGTTTACGAGTGCGTGACATTGCGTTCGCCCTTAAGATTTACGTTGCAGGATATTGGTAAACTCTTCCATAAAGCTCTCATAACGCACAGAAAGCCTATCTACAGAGCTTGCAAAACGGTTGTAAGCAATCACTGCGGGAATCGCTGCAAACAGACCAATAGCAGTAGCTACCAGCGCTTCGGCAATGCCGGGTGCCACTTGCGTAAGCGTTGCCTGTGCTACGTTAGACAAACCTCTGAACGCATTCATAATGCCCCATACCGTGCCGAACAGGCCTATGTAAGGACTCACAGAACCGACCGATGCAAGGAATGGCAGGTGTGCATCCATATCATCCATTTCGCGATTGTAGGCAGCACGCATTGCACGGCGTGCACCTTCCATTACATCGGATACTTCCATGCGTGCCTGCTGCTTATGCTTGATGTACTCTTTGAAGCCTGCTTCAAAGATGCTGGCCATGCCCTGCGGTTTACGGCGCCCTGCGGTCACGCTCTCATACAACCTATTCAAGTCTCCGCCAGTCCAGAACGTTTCTTCAAACTGTTCTGCATCTTTTTCAGCGCGTTTAATTGTGGCGACTTTAATAAATATGTACCACCATGAGAATAGCGAGGTAATGACCAGAATCAGCATCACCAGCTGCACTGGTAAGCTGGCACCCGCGATCAAGGTAAAAAACGACATATCACTGCTTGCGTTCATAATTTCTCCACTGGTTTCTACTGCACACTATTTTTATAACAATTATTTAAAAAAATCTATTTCTGACCAGCCAATGTCGGCAACATGGCCGTTTTTATATCTACAGGAATACCCACCGGCTTGAATGTGTCAGCATTCACAAAAGCCAGCTTGACTTGCGCTTTAATCAGCACCTGATGCTCACGCATTATCTTCTGTTCCATTTCAATGCTGCCGCGCCCGATTTTTGTGAGCTTGCAATGTACTTCAAGCATATCGTTGAAGTATGCCGGGCCTTTGAATTCAACCGAAAGACTATGTACTACAATAATGACACCTAAATCCGTTTTGACTTGTGGCTGCTCAAAACCCAAAGCCCGCAGCCATTCGGTTCTGGCGCGTTCCATAAAATTCAGATAATTGGAATGGTAAACCACGCCGCCAGCATCTGTATCTTCATAATAGACGCGGACTGGCCAGTTGAAAGTAGTAGTGCTATGCATCTTTACTGTTGCCAAAGTTCACCCGAAGCCAAGCTGGCTGGCACCGCCAGACCAAAATGCTGGTAAGATTGACTGGTTGCAACACGACCACGCGGCGTGCGCATCAAATAACCCTGCTGAATCAAATACGGCTCCAGCACATCTTCTATTGTATCGCGCTCTTCGCCAATGGCAGCCGCTAAATTATCCAGACCAACCGGGCCTCCACCGAATTTCTCAAGCACAGCCAATAGCAATTTTCTATCCATAACATCAAAACCCAGCTTATCTACATCCAGCATTTTGAGGGCAGCATCCGCAACTTCGGCTGAAACTACACCATCGGCTTTAACCTGCGCATAGTCACGCACACGGCGTAGCAGGCGGTTAGCAATACGCGGTGTACCGCGTGAACGCTTGGCAATTTCCAGCGCGCCGCTACCTGCCATTTCAACTTCGAGCAAACCAGCAGAGCGCTGTACGATACGACCTAACTCCTCTGAAGTATAAAACTCCAGCCTCGATACAATACCAAAGCGGTCGCGTAATGGATTAGTCAGCATGCCGGCACGTGTGGTGGCACCGACTAACGTGAATGGTGGCAGATCCAGACGCACACTGCGTGCGGCAGGACCTTCGCCGATCATGATATCCAGGCGGTAATCTTCCATCGCCGGATATAAAATTTCTTCCACGACCGGCGATAAACGATGGATTTCATCAATAAACAAAACATCGTTGGGCTCAAGGTTGGTAAGTAATGCGGCAAGGTCACCTGCACGTTCCAGCACCGGACCTGAAGTCTGGCGCATATTGACGCCCATTTCTTTGGCAATAATATGTGCCAGAGTGGTTTTACCTAAGCCCGGTGGTCCAAACAGCAGCACATGATCAAGCGCTTCACTGCGGCCACGCGCGGCATTAATAAATATTTCCAGCTGCGCACGCGCTTTTTCCTGCCCGATGTATTCATCCAGTATTTTTGGCCGTAATGCGCGTTCCAGAGCCTCTTCCTGCGGGCTAATATTATCTGGAGCAATTAAGCGATCGGTTTCTATCATAAAACGCTATCTATTCTCTCTGTCTTGCAATGCAACCCAGTGTGTAATGAGTGTTAATCCAACTGCCAGCAGCGTTGGCCCTAGAAAAATACCAATAAATCCAAACGCAAATGCACCGCCAAGCACACCAAGCACCACCAACAACAAGGGCAGATGCGATGAATGGCTGATTAAAATTGGTTTAATCACATTATCAACCGTACTGATTGCCAGCAAGCCATAAATTGCAAGAAAAATAGCCCAGCCATGGTCGCCATGATTATAAAGCCATAAAGCAGAGCCACCCCACACCAAGGGCGGCCCAACCGGAATCACAGACAGGAAAAATGTTGCCAACGCCAGCAATAACGGCATAGGTGCACCCGCCAGCCAAAAGCCGAATAGCGCCACTATAGATTGAGCCAGCGCGGTACCGAAAATCCCTAACATCACGCCTTTTACTGTGCTGCATGATAGTGTCAGCATTTCTTCGCCCAAGGTTCCGCCCAAGCGGTGCACCATCAGTACAACTCCTTGAGCAAGGCGGCTGCCATCACGGTAAAAGAAAAAAGCGATAAAAGCGACCAGCAGCATTTGTAAAAAACCGCCCATCATCAACTGCACAGCCTGCAGCACGATTTTACGCAGAGGTTCTGAATATTGGCTAATCAGTTTCATCAGTTCCTCATGACTCACAACCGCACGCTGCCAGGATGTTGCCAACTTGTCACCAACTAGAGGTAAATTGCTTATCCATTGAGGTGCCTGCGGCTGCAGGTTTTTTAGCGTAACCTGTGCCTCTTCAATCAGAATAGCTGCAGAGTCAGCCAGATTCGTTGCCAGATATGCCATAGGCAGAATCACTGCAACCGACAAAAGCGCAGTCATTGTGATCGCGGCTAAATTATCTCGCTTGCCGAGTTTTAACCACAGCCAGTGGTAAGCAGGCCAGGTAAAAACACAAAACACCGCTGCAAATAGCAATGCCGCCATGAAAGGATGTAATACAAACAAACAACCAACGATCAGTAAGGCAATCAGCACAATACGTGCAATCTGGTTGGTATTAATCATATATTCCTGTTCTTAAAGGTAACGTGCTTCTGATATTGAGCTATAGCAGCATGCCTTGATTTTACTCTAAATCGGAATAATTAAAATTACACTTGCAGCTATTTCGATAGCAGCTTCAAAGCCTGCTTGATGCCATCGGTCACGCTGACTTCTTTATCCAGCAGTTTCACAGAAGCCAAAGCCTCACGCTCGTTATAGCCCAATGCCAACAAGGCATTTAATACGTCACTGCTGGCTGATTTAGGCTGATTTGAATTCATGGCAGCCACACCATCAATGGTAAATTTATCTTTAAGCTCCAACAGCAGGCGCTCAGCTGTTTTCTTGCCCACGCCAGGCACACGCGTCAGCATGGTTGTTTCCTGCAGGGCAACCGCCTGCACCAGCTCATCAATTGACAAGCCGCTCAAAATCGACAATGCAGATTTAGCGCCAATACCGTTCACTTTAAGCAACTGCCTGAACGTTGCGCGCTCTTGGCTGCTACCAAAGCCATACAGAAGTTGTGCATCTTCGCGCACCACAAAATGCGTGAGCATGACGACCTTCTCGCCGACAGCGGGCAAGTTATAAAAGGTGCTCATCGGCACTTCACATTCATAACCAACCCCGTTACAGTCAATTAAAACCAGTGGCGGTGTTTTTTCAAGCAGGGTTCCACTCAGGCGTCCAATCATGGCGTGTTCCATAACATAATAAGGGTTAACAATAGCGCATGGCTCAACATACTAGCAAGCGTGAGCTTGATGGCCGGTAATAATTTCTCGGGTTCTGCAGCGAATTGACGCAGCAACCAGAATGCACGCACGGACAACAGCAGAGGCTGCGCCGACAGCAAAGTCAGATCAGGCAAATGCCCGATACCGACCATTGCCGTAATCCACAACAAAGCCAATACGGCCAATAGCAAATAAAGCCAGACTGCCAGATTAAGCGGCAACCTGACCACAAGATGATGTTTACCTGCGCTGGCGTCTGCCTTGCGGTCAGGAAACTGGTTGATGTAAAGTAAATTGGTAACCAACAGCGCATACGGCATGCCGACTATCAAGGACTCAAAAGAAAATGAGCGTCGCTGCACAAAATCCGTACCAGCTACCATACCCAAAAAACCCAGCAGTACACATAGCTCGCCCAAACCCCTTGAATTCAAGCGCAACGGTGATGCGGAATAAGCCCAGCCTATGAACATGCCTAAGGCACCTAACAGCAATAATCCGTCACTTACCTGAAACACCAGCCACAAACCGCCAAGCATTGCAGCCGCTAATAGCAAATAGCCGAAATACATAGTTTGTGTCAAGGTCAGCACACCGTTCTGGATGAAGCGGCTGCCACCTGTAAACGGATACAGGCGTTCAAAATTGCTCGCGTCCGTACCATTCAGTGCGTCAAAATAATCATTGAGCACATTGACGCCGGCATGCACTAACAGCGCAAGCAATACAGTCATCACTGCGGTTAATGGCTGGATTGCAACACCCGAATAAGCTGCGCCGGCTAAGCCCAGCATACAAGCTACAAGCGTTGCAGATAAAAATGCAGGGCGTGTAGCAAAGTAATACAGAGAGATTAGATTTGTGAAACTTGCGCGAACAGGTTCAGTGACAGGCTTATTCATTTGAGCCAGTTTAACCAATCAGGCGCCCACCACGTACACGGTAACCGGCAGTCGCCAGTTTACCCATACCTTGCCCACCATGAGCATGGCAGATGGCGCAGGCCAGGGCATCGGCAGAATCTGGCTTTGGTGCGGCCGGAAGATTCAATAAGCGTTTTACCATCTCCTGCACCTGCTCTTTTTGTGCATGCCCGTTACCGACCACAGCCTGCTTGACTTGCAATGCCGTATATTCAGCCACGCTTAAATTGCGGATAACTGCCGCACAGATAGCTGCACCGCGCGCTTGCCCCAGTAGCAACGTGGACTGCGGGTTCACATTCACAAATACTTTTTCTACGGCAACTTGGTTCGGGTGATAGGTATCGATCACTTCGAACAGACTATCCACAATAATCTTGAGGCGGGCTGGCAGTTCTTCCCTGTCATCCTCACCCTCGATTTTATTTTTTTTACCGCTGGCGGTTTTAATCGTGCCGCTTGCGATGTAGATGATTTTTTCACCGACTTTTTCAATGACGCCAAAGCCGGTGAGGCGCAAACCTGGATCAATCCCTAAGATTCTTATATTGTCCAAATTTATGTTATCCGAATTCTTCTCAAATATATGACGATTAAGGAAAATTCTGGCTGCAAGTTAGCGCTTTACTCTTCCAGCACGGCTGAAGTATATACATCCTGCACATCATCCAGATCTTCTAGCGCATCCAGAATTTTCTGCATTTTTACTGCATCATCACCAGTAAATTCCACTTCATTCATGGCTTTCATTGTCACTTCAGCTAATACCGCTTTTAAACCGGCGGCTTCCATTGCTTCTTTTACAGTAACAAAATCAGCTGGTGGAGTAATCACTTCAATACTGCCGTCATCGTTAGTCACGACATCTTCAGCACCGGCTTCCAGTGCAACTTCCATGACTTTATCTTCAGAGGTGCCTGGCTCATATACCAGACTGCCGCAATGCTTGAACATAAAAGCAACAGAGCCATCTGTGCCCAGATTGCCGCCAAATTTGGTCAATGCATGGCGCACATCAGCAACCGCACGCTGTTTATTATCGGTTAAACAGTCAATGATAATCGCCGCGCCGTTGATGCCGTAACCTTCGTAACGGATTTCTTCGTAGTTAACGCCTTCCAGCTCGCCGGTACCTTTTTTGATAGCACGCGTGATATTGTCAGACGGCATGTTTTCTTCTTTTGCCAGCGCAACTGCAGCACGCAGGCGTGGGTTCATATTGATATCACCGCCGCCCATTCGTGCCGACACAGTGATTTCTTTGATGATTTTAGTGAAGATTTTGCCGCGTTTTGCGTCCTGACGACCTTTGCGGTGTTGAATATTTGCCCATTTACTATGACCAGCCATGTCCCGACCCTTTAATACAATCAAATAAGCGCGATTTTATCACAGGCGAAGCATAGGACTAAGTAAAGGCTAACTTACATTGCGGTAACTTTTTAGTCTTGAGCCATAGCCGGGTCAATCGGCGTATGTTTACGAATGCTGATCATGGAAATAATCACCAGCGATGCTGCAATCAAGGTCATCCCGATCAGCTCTGTTGCACTTGGCACTTCATTAAGCTGTAGCCATGCCGCTAGCACACCAATCACTGGTGCCAGCATGGACGACATACTGGCAACACCCGCACTCAGGCGCTGCAGTGCATACAGCCACAACAGCCAGGCCAGCGCATTGCAGAATACAGAATTAAAAATTACGGCACCAATAAAATACGGCGTCCACTGAATCGGCGCTGACGGTACCAGTAGTGCCACGACGACCAAAGGAATTGACCCAAAAAACATCTGCCACGCTGTCAGTGTTAACAAGTCCAGATCCGGCGAGCGCTGATGCAGCTTTTTAGCAAGAATAACCGACAGTGCCCAGAAGATACCGGACAATACTGCAAGAAACATGCTGAATGTATCTGTACCCAAGTGCAACGGATCCAAAATAAACAGCATACCCATGGTTGAAAGTATTGCTGCGGGCCATTGCAGCCCGCGCAATTTCTCACCCAACATAGGCCAGGCCAGTACCATCACCCAGAATGGCATGGTATAAGTCAGCACGGCGGTTTTACCCGCGCCGCCTTCTACCAAAGCCCAGATCAACAAGCCGGTAAAACCGCTGGTCTGCATAATGCCGAGCAGGATTAATGTCGGCATCTCTTTGACACGTAGTGGTTTACGCATATAGATCACTACAGCAAACAAACACAGTGCACCAATCACTGTGCGCAATGCCGCAAACTCAAAAGCACCTGAGTATTCCAGGGCACTTTTCATTACTACCCAGTTATAACCCCAGATGATAGTCAGCAGCATCAGCGCAGCAAAGGCACGGATAGTAATTTTTTTACTGTTATGCATAGTTTGTTTGCTATTGATTGTAAAATTGATTGCAAGCTCTGCGGCTATGGTAGCCGCAAAGGATTAATTCCAGATATGTGTTACCGCTTTCCAGCCACCATCCGCTTGTTTACGATACACCAGATGTACATTGCCGCCAAATGTCTGTTTTTCACCTTTTTCATTTAGCATTGCACCAGCCCATTTACCGCGCTGATAAGCGAGGTTGCCATCTTCTACAGCATCATCCAGCGTCAATTGATGCTCAATGACACCAGCCGTTATCAAGCCGGCAAAGAATGATTGAATTGCCGCAGTACCAAGTACAGGTTCACCAGCCGGCGCAGGCATTACCACTGCGTTATCAGCATAGAGCTGACCAATCGCTTCAGCATTTTTACTGTTAAATGCAGCATCGAACTTTGCATTGATTGCTGATATTTGTGTTTGAATATTTGACATGTTTTATATCCTTTTAAGTTAATTTAAAAAAATCAGCACTTATTCAGATCTATTCAATAAGTGCCGGTATACCTGCATTAATTAATTCCAGTATCTGTTGCAGTTGAGCACGCTTTTCATCATCCAGCGACTGCATACACTTGCGTACCCTGCGGTAATAATCCGGCATCACTGCATCGAGCTTGGCCTGCCCTGCATCGGTAAGCCTGATCAGCACACTGCGCCTGTCATCTTTGGTATAAACCCGCTCAACCAGACCACTCTGCTCCAGGCCGTCAATCAGGCCAGTCATGGTTGCACGCGTCACCCCTGCTTTTTCTGCCAGCACTGATGGTGTGGATGTCACTGAATCTTCACGCATGAGCAAAATCAGCACCCACCAGCGGCCTTGTAGCAAACCATGTTTACTTAAACAAGCATCGAGCGCGACAGATAAATCAGTCGCTACGCGCAATAAATGCAGAAAGCCGGATACCGCCGTGATATCTGCATCAGGATAGCGTTCGGCAAACTTGCCAAGTACTTTAGTGGTAGGGAGATCTTTTAATTGCAACATGATTAGGTGCATTATAGTTAGTCTCCTAACTAAGTCAATAGCTAATTGAAATGTTTAAGAATTGTTGGATGATGATGGTTAATAAAGTCTGTCGGGAGATAATAAAGTCTGTCGAGATTCTTTATTTAAAAAGCCCTGATTTTTTCAGGGCTTTGTTATTAGTATTGGGAAGGATATGTATTTATTTTAGTTTTGCAACTCGGCCGCAATCATCTCAGCCTGCTTCAACACCGTTTCGGTCGCCAGTATTTCCATATCAGGCGGATAACCCAAGCCTTGCAAGTGCTCAATGGCGAGGATTTCGATGTCTGATTCGGTTATTTTCATTAGTTATAACTCATAATCTTTTTTATAAGTTCTAACTATAAAATCCACAGCTTCTGGCTTATAAACACTGGTGATGCCTTTTTGTAATATTCCAAACTTTTCATATTGTTCTTGTTGCTTGTTACTTCTAAAAACATAGTCAGAAAGTTCTTTTTTACCTTTAATGTTGTTGTCAGTAATTATTTTATAATGCTCATTTTGCTTGATATTTGGTAACTGTGCCTTTACTGCCTTATATAAATCATTGGCGGTCAATGTGTAAACTTTTAGTTTGTCCGCATTTTTAATAACTTCAACTTCTATTTTTTCAACGGGCGTAATAGTTCCAACAAGCTTTAAAGTTGGTGCGCCTTCTTTATCAACAAACTTACCCTCTTGCACAAACTTAATATCTTTAAGTAACTTTGTATCAATCAGAAGCTTTTGGTCATTTTCTCCTTCAATCTCACCTCTCAATGTATCAACAATAGCAATATTTTGTGGGCCAATTTTTGCAATATTTTGTATATGCTCAACCCATTTTCTTTGCTCTATGTTTCTATTTTCATCCAATATTGCGCGCAATTCAGGATATTTAATACGCTCACTTCGTCCACTGTATCTATAAAAAATGTCACTTTCTCTTGCAACATCTTTGGGTGTGTTATTTTTACAAATAACAGGTTTATTGAAGGACTCATGAATTTTGATTACGCCAAATTTTTTGCCATCATTTTCAAACTCATTAATATCCCAATCAATCATTGGTGAATAATGCGTATTTAAAAAATTGGTAACTTTTTCAATTTCTAAATTACTAAAGTTTTCATTACTCATGCCGTTTGGCACTCTAGGCGCATCAGAGACACCAAAAACAATCACTCCACCAGAGTGATTTGCAAAAGCGCAAAAGGTCTTTGCGTACTCATTGATTGAGCCTTGATGGTAATTTTGCTTAAACTCTAGAGTAGTATTTTCTCGCTTATGCAATCTACCATCATCTTTAGTTTTGATTAATTTCTTAAAGTCTTCTTCTGTCATTTATTTTCAATCAAATTCATCAGAAACAAATTTATCTGTTTGAAGTTTTCATTCTGTTCATAGAGTTTATCAACCTGTTTTTGGCCGTGGAACAAATTATTTCTCAGTCTAAACGCAATACACAACAATGCTTTTAACTTTTGCTCGTTTGAAGGGGTTTCTCTAGATAGGTATCCAAAAACGTCACTTTTTATTTTCTTAGATTTAAATTCAAAAGTTTTGTAGGGGTCAGTTGGCTGTCCATTAGTAACGTATCGATTTTTAAAGTAATCAAACACAGTGTTTAATATATATATTGGTCTACTTTATCAAAATATTTTTGTGAGTGCTGATATGGATGGTTTCCAATGCTTCCTTCTTTATCACAAAGCTCTTTTTCGTATATATTCCAAATAAGGCTAAAGTAAAAAATACTTTTGATCTTGTTTTCGTCAAGCTCAAAGTAGTATCGATTATTTTGTAACCATTCTAATTCGGTCATGATGCGCTCAATACTAAGTCACTTAATATATCTTCGATTTGAGACTCACTTATCATTCTTGCATTTTTTGAAATATGTTTTGCGAGCTCTTCATTGTCTGCGCTTTGTTCACTGGATATAAAATAATCTAATGAACAGCAAGCAATTGCTTTAGGTATGTCATGTGTCTTTAATTGGTAATTTTTGGTAGCGCCAACAAGCAGTTGCGTGGAGCTTATTGGCAATATCACTGAAAGCAGTTTATTATCAACTTCAAAGTATGGCTTGAATGCAGGTTCACCTTCAATATTAAAAATGACTGCCGAATCACCCAATGGAATTGTGACTCCATCACTAGAAACCACCTGATAATGAAGTTTTTCATAAGCCGATACTTTTATTGGTGGCGTATGGTTATTTAGTAATGCTTGTATGTGACCAGACTTAGCTGATTTTTCAAGTAGTGAAGCAATGTTTTGAGAAACATACAGCATCATATTTCTTATATGTTCAGTCATCTCAGGGATTTTTTCTTTAATCAAAGGCGCTAATTGTTGTCTGAAAATTGGAAATAAAGTTCTGGGGACATTTCTTTTCTCCAACTCCCCATCAATCATTTTCCCTGCCTCAGCGGCAACCTGTTTTTTTACAAATTTTTCGCAGTTGGATGTATCTTGCAAATAATTTGTCATTTCAACTAATAACAATGTACCCGCATTTCTAAATGAATCTCTTAGATTCTTAGTCCGCACCTCCAAGTGGGCAATTAACTTTGCAGCTTTTTTATTGTCAACTTTTGAGCTACCGTCATTTTTTCTTAATTCATCAACTATCTGACCAAACTCATTTTCAGCATCAGTAATAATATCGTCTAGGTTTGATTCCTTTGCTTCAGAGTAAAAGAAACCTTCTGCACCAATATTTTTAATGTTGGTGTTAAAAGAATTTAAATCTCCTTTTCTATATACCCAAGCGTAAAAATCTTTACTGGTCTTATGGCTTGCAAACTCTCGTTGCAAAAACTGCGGAATAAAGTGATGTCTTTTTCCTGACATTAACTTACCTTTACTCACCTTTACCTGCAGACAATTTGGCGAAATGCTGTTCAAAAGAATCTGAAATGTATTTAAGGAAAATTAGTCCTAGGACAATATGCTTGTATTCAGCAGCATCAATGTTTTTGCGAAGCTTGTCAGCGGCTTTCCAGAGTTGTTTTTCTAGCGGTTCGGTTTTAATTTCTTTTTCTCTTGCCATCTTTATCAGCTCTTTTTTTATACTTAATTTGTTGATTCTATCTTTTTGATTGTACTTGAGAACTGCCTTCCAGATAAACGAATAATATTTGCGAATTTTTCTTTGTTAATATTGGGTCTTGCAAGTATTTCAACTAGGTTGCTTCTATCATAAAAATCTTTAATGGCTTTAAAAGTATCAATGTCGACTTCACTCAAGGATGGCAGACCCAACCATCTAGCTCGACTAAAAATATAACGTCTATCTTTCTCAAGTTCTATGCCCATTTTGGAATAGCTACCTTGATGTCTCACGTAAGCATTTATGAATGAAATATCGGATATTTCTTGTTTATTTATTTTGCTAAATAAATGGAAATTTTGAGCGGTTAATTCTTGTATTGCCTCATCAGCGTCATCAAACAAAACTGCTGCTGCCAGTAAAGTATTCACATAGGATTTTCCTTTTCTGTTTGCCTTAAGCACTTCATCAAACCCGGCAACAAATATTCCATACTTTTCCTTTTTTAATCTTGGAAAAAATTTAAACACCCATTGTTCTGGCAACACTTCATTCATTAGATCGCTCAGTTGCCTACAAAACCCCGTTTCAGAGAATTTAACTCCTATCAATTTAGCTTTATTCGTTAATACTTCTTGGGCAATCCTATTATTTACTGGCACTTCCAATTCCAAGGCATCTTCGATGAGCTGTGCGAACCTTAAGATGATCGAATTGTGCATACCTAGCGATTCTGGCTGTTTGCAATAATTTCCACTATCTAAAAAAATACTAGGTTGCTTTAAAAAGGCATTTTTATGATTAACCTCTTGCAATGGCTCCATATGCTTTAAACACCAGTCTATTCCAGGAATTTGATGTGATCTCCTCCAGAATGAGAATCTTTGATAATCCACGTCTTCAATTACACATGCAACACAGAAGCATGCTGCTTCTTTTGGAACAATTTGGCTGAATCTTCTTAATAACCCATGATCATCATTATCCATAAGTCTTACACCTACCGGAAAGTTAATTGTATCTGGCCGAGTACTTCGTAAAATTGGTAACAATGTATGTTTTTTTGCGATAGTCTTAGCTTCGATTCCCAATGCTTCTGCCAATTCCAATAAAGATGACCGCTTTTTTATATCCGGATTTTTCAGCTCCGGCTTTGTTTCACTGAACCAGTTTTTAAGAATATTTTTTATATTTGATATGCTGATTCTATGATTCACTGCAGAGATGCGC
>Ga0207972_100202_pt1 | contig 17757 bp, 18 predicted proteins | sample LakWasMe75_LOW10_2_FD_183903 | JGI IMG/M metagenome (GOLD analysis project Ga0207972, IMG submission 183903) | Freshwater sediment methanotrophic microbial communities from Lake Washington under simulated oxygen tension - Sediment Metagenome... | ecosystem: Environmental > Aquatic > Freshwater >...
CCAAAAAAAATGACCCATGATAGGGTCATTTTTTTGGATTCTTTGGTACTAAACCTTCTGAATGTTAGAAGCTTGTTTACCTTTTGGTCCGTCAGTTACGTCGAAAGTAACGCGATCGTTTTCTTTCAAGCTTTTGTAACCGCTATCAACGATAGCTGAGAAATGTGCGAATAAATCGTCACCACCTGCGTCAGGAGTAATGAAACCAAAACCTTTAGAGTCATTAAACCATTTTACTAAACCTGTTGCCATATCTTATTCCATACTTTTTTAAAAGGGAGGCACCCTGAGAAAGTTCGGTTTTTTAAATTATTAATGGCCTTAAAATTAAGGCCAAAATGTAAAAAATTCAAACGCCTAAATAACGTTTTACGTGCTAATTGCTGTTGTGTCAAGAACTATTTTAATAATCTTAGATGGGGTACGCATAGTCCGCGATGGATGTGGAGGTTAATTCACTGATATTGCTTGCTTAAATAGGCTATGAGGACTATAGTCGCGCCTGCGTTTGGTGGTGCGGCGCAGGCGTTATTGATTATTTACTTTCACTATTCCCACTGTTTAGGGTTGCTACAAATTTTTAAGTTTGCTGCATCAATGCGGGTCTTAATATTATTTTGGAGCAACAGTTATGGCTAAAGAAGAGCTAATTGAAATGAGCGGTGTGGTAATGGAAATATTACCGGACTCACGCTATCGCGTTACCCTGGATAACGGGCATTCGCTCGTTGCTTATACCGGCGGTAAAATGAAAAAGAATCATATCCGTATTCTTGCAGGCGACAAAGTGACGTTGGAATTGTCACCTTACGATGTGAATAATGGCCGTATTACTTTCCGTCATATTGAATCTAACGGTTCAACCTACACACCAAGAAAACGTACCTATTAAGCTACCCGGCTCTGATTTCAGTGATTTTCAGAGTCGCTTCCAATTCAGCCGCCAAATTGCGGCCTGATTTGTCTTTGTCAAAAATATCTGATAAAGTCTAATTATGTTTATAGTTCTGCACAAAAAGCTTTTATGGATCATTGTGGTCTGGTTTGCTATGTTGCAGACTGTTTCGCCGTTTATCCATGCGCATTTAGAGGCTGATTCTCCCTCACAAGGCTATGGCCTGCATTTGCATGATGAAGGCTTATTGCAAATGTCGGGCGATGAGCATGTGCTCATTGCACACCCAGCTCACGCTGTTGGCGTAAATGCTGCGGTCGTAGAAGAACTTGACCCATTACCTCAGCCATTATTCAACTTGTTGTTTGTTATTTGCCTGCTGCTATTCACAGTCAGCTTGGCTGGCATCAATTTAGTTAGGCATCCCTTCCCGCAGCCGTATTTGCGTTTTCTCTCCAGGCCACGCGCTCCTCCTCTGTTTTAAAACAATCGTTTAATCAACATTCGCATCTGGTGCGAATGTTTTTATGATTTAAGGAGAGTTTTATGACTATTTTCTGTCGCTGGTGTTTACCAATAACATATGTTGCTTGCTCTGCGACACTTGCTATTGCTGCACCAATGCAAGAACAACCTCAGCCTTCACAACCAGTAATGCAATCGAGTCACTATGTTGATCATTTCGACGAACTCAAGATAAACCCGGATCTGCAGTTATCTGAGGTGCTGGAAAAAGCCTATGCACGCGCACCGATGCAGGCATCGCTACAGTCGCGAGATGTGATGGTTTTAGCAAAAAACCGTGTAGCCAATGCCATGCTGCCTTCAGCGCCTGCGATAGGAATAATCCATCAGAATGATGCAATAGGTAGCGGACGCGGCGAGCGTGACTGGCAAGCCGAGCTTGAACTGCCTGTATGGCAGCAAAAGCAGCGTGATAATCGATTGAAAGTTGCAGAGGCTATACAGTCATCAACTACAGCCAGCCGGCAGAGCCTTAAGCTTCAGGTGGCAGGCCAGTTGCGAGAGGCTTTATGGAATATTGCGGCTAATGATAATAATTTGTCCTTAGCAATTAATAAGCTGCAAGTCGCGCAAAAGTTGCAATCTGATGTGGGCAAGCGATATCGGGCGGGTGAGTTAGCCAGAACTGATGCCATGCTGGCAGAACAGGAAGTCCTGCGTGTTGAAAAAGAAAAAGTGCGCGCCGAGGCTGAGGTGATGCATGCAAGGCACCGTTATTATCTGCTGACCGGCTTGCGAGAACTGCCTGCCAGTTATCAAGAGCAGCAGTCTAGCCTTGAGGATTACAGCCAGTCACCGATCTGGCTGGAGACTCAGTCTAAATTAGGTTTGGCAGAAACCGAGCGCGATCTGGCACAGGTGGAAAGCCGCGAAAACATGCGTGTGCTGCTGAATGTGCGCAACAGCAAAGGCGCTTTTGATACTACTGATAATAATAGCGTAGGCGTTCATGTACGTGTTCCTTTTGGAAGTGAAACCAGTGCCGCGCCTATCAGAGCCGCTGCTGAAATGGTAGTCGGCAATGCTTTAACTGAGCGTGAGGCCATGAGGTTTGAACTGGAAGCCGCAATGCATGAGGCCGAACATAATTTAAGTGTAAGCCGTGCCGAGTTGAGTATTGCAACTAAACAATATGAAATCGCCAAAGAGAGTTTTAGCCTAGCGCAGAAGGCTTTTCAACTTGGTGAAACCGATTTAGTCAGTTTAATGCGGGTGCAGGCGCAGACCTTTGAAGCCGAGCGCGCCTTCACAACACGCCAGATACAAGTGCAGTGGGATATCGCCCGCTATAATCAGACCGTAGGAGTACTTCCATGAGCAAGATGCTTTTATCCGCCATTCTTTCATGTGTGATTTATGGCGCTTTTTTGGTCGGCAATGCACAGGCAGCAGACGTTGTGATGACCTCTGCCCAGCAGCAAAACTTAGGCGTGAGTGTAGCGCCTATTGGCAAAAACAGTTTTTTTAACAGCCGCAATTTTCCAGCGGAGATCGTAGTTCCTGTCGGCCAAGAGCGCATGGTGAGTGCGCCCCAGTCTGGTTTAATCGATCAGTTGTATGTTGCAGCGGGACAGTCGATTAAAAAGGGGCAGCCGGTCGCACATTTAAACAGCCCGGATTTACTGACCTTGCAACGTGATTATCTGCAGGCAGCGACGCAGCATAGATTAGCGACCAAAAGCCTGGCGCGTGATACGGAGTTGTTGAAAGACGGCATTATTCCGCAGCGCCGCTATCTTGAAACCGAAAGCATGCATGATGAAGCCGGTGCAACTCTGGCACAGCGTAAACAAACGTTGCGTCTGGCAGGTATGAGCGATGCTGCAATCAGCAAGCTGCGCCCGGAAACTGGCATGAGTAGTGGCATTACTTTAACATCGCCGATTGATGGCCAAGTGCTGGAGCAGATGGTGACAACCGGCCAGCGTGTAGATATGGCGATGCCTTTATACCGTATCGGTAACTTGAATCGCCTCTGGCTTGAAATTCATGCTCCGCTGGAAGGCTTACCTTTTGTAAAGGTTGGCATGCCGGTAACTGTGCCTAAATTACAAGCGAGCGGAAAGCTGATTGCGGTCATCCGCAATGTCAATAAAGCTGATCAGACCTTGCATTTGCGAGCTGAAATTACCAGCGGTACTCAGAAATTATCACCTGGGCAGTTTGTTGAGGCGGTCATTGGTCTTGGCGGGGAAACGCAATATTTCAGTATTCCGAAATCTGCCCTTTCAAGGCAAGGTACTGAAGCCATGGTGTTTGTACAGACCAAAAATGGTTTTAATCCGGTTAAGGTGAAAGTGATATCAGAACAGGGCGGCGATGCTGTGGTGGATGCCAAACTTAAAGGTGACGAAAGAATCGCTATTACAGGGATTTCTGCCATCAAAGGCGCATGGCTTGGTTTAGGTGGTGAGTGATGGCTGCTTGTATAAAATCTGAAGCACTAGAATCTGAAATACCAGGAGGCAGCCAATGCTAGGCAAGCTGATCCAATTTGCACTTACGCAGCGTTTGCTGATACTCATTTTGACAATAGGTATGGCAGCCGCAGGAACGATTGCTTATCAGTCACTGCCAATTGATGCCTTTCCTGATGTGTCTTCGACGCAGGTAAAAATTATCGTCAAAGCCCCGGGCATGACCCCGGAAGAAGTTGAAGCGCGCATTACTGCGCCGATCGAGGTGGAAATGCTGGGGATTCCCAAGCAGTCCGGTTTGAGGTCGGTGGCTAAGTATGCGCTCACTGACATTACGGTAGATTTTATCGATGGCACCGATATTTACTGGGCGCGGCAGCAGGTAGCAGAGCGCCTGAATGCGGTGTGGGGAAATCTGCCGCCGGATGTATCTGGCGGCATGGCGCCGATGACAACGCCCTTGGGTGAAATGTTCATGTTCACCATCGAAAGCGAAACCTTAAGTCTGCAAGAACGGCGTAGTCTGCTCGACTGGGTGATTCGTCCACAGTTGCGCACGGTGCCGGGTGTGGCGGATGTGAATGCACTTGGCGGCCTGGTGCGCAGTTTCGAGATCGTGCCGGATAACGCCAGGATGTATGCACGCGGTATTTCTATCAATACCTTGCAGGAAGCGCTGTTGAATAACAATCGCAATGGCGGTGCCGGTCGGTTGAGTGATGGCGAAGGTGCCTTGCTGGTGCGTTCTGAAGGCGGCTTTAAAACTATAGAAGATGTGCAGAATACCGTATTACGTACAGATATGGGCATGTCTGTACGTGTGGCTGATGTGGCTAATGTGCGTATCGGCTCACTGACACGCTATGGTGCGGTAACTGCGAACGGTAAGGTTGAATCAGTTGAGGGTCTGGTGCTGGGTCTGCGTGGCGCGAATGCACAGCAGGTGGTAAAAGGTGTAAAACAAAAGCTTGCCGAGATGGCGCCTAGCTTGCCTAAAGACGTCAAAATACAAGTGTTTTATGATCGCGGCAGTCTGGTGGAGCGAGCGGTCAATACCGTTACTAAAGCCCTAATGGAGGCTGTGGTGCTGGTGCTGATTTTGCTGGTACTGTTTCTGGGTAACTTCAGGGCGGCACTCACTATTGCATTTATTCTGCCGCTTTCGGCTTTGTTTACGTTTTTGCTCATGCATTATTTTGGCATGTCTGCCAATCTGATGAGTCTGGGCGGTCTTTCTATCGCAATCGGTATGCTGGTAGATGCGGCGGTTGTCGTGGTAGAAAATGAGGTGTCGCATCTTGCGGTGAGAAAACAGGCTGGTATTTTGCCGCGGATGCATCTGATTTATCGCGCCGTGCGTGAAGTCAGTGTGCCAGTCACTGCCGGTGTGCTGATTATTATTACGGTATTCTTGCCACTGCTGACGTTGCAGGGGCTGGAAGGTAAGTTGTTTACACCGGTAGCATTGACCATTATGTTTGCGCTGGCTGGCTCGTTAGTGCTGTCGCTGACGGTGATTCCAGTGCTGTCTTCTTTTCTGCTTAAAGAAGTCAGCCATGAAGAGCCGTGGCTGGTGAGGAAAGCGCTGGCAGTGTATGAGCCGTCACTGCAATGGTGTCTGGCACATGCCAAAGTGATTGTAATTGCTGCGTTTGTGATGCTGGCGCTTACGGGTGTGGTGTATACCCAGATCGGTAAAACATTTATGCCAGTCATGGATGAGGGCGACATCATTATTGGTGTAGAAAAATTGCCTTCTATTAATCTGCAGCAAACCATCAGTACTGATTTGAGTGTGCAGCGTGCCATTTTGAGTCAGGTACCAGAGGTGAAAGGCATTTATTCCAGGGTAGGTTCTGATGAGCTTGGTTTAGATCCGATGGGTCTGAATCAGACCGATAACTTTTTGATTCTGAAGCCTATGAGTGAATGGCGCATGGAAACAAAAGTGGCTTTGATTGATGAGTTGCGCAAGGTTATGCATCAGCTGCCGGGCTTGGCTTACAGCTTTACACAGCCGATTGATATGCGCGTGAATGAGATGATTCTAGGGGTGCGCGGCGATCTGGCGATCAAGATTTTCGGACATGATCTGAAAACTTTGGATGATAAAGCACAGCAGATTATCAAGATTCTGGAGTCTATTGCTGGCAGTCAGGATGTCTATACGCCGGAAAACAGTGGCGTGCAATATCTGCAGGTCAAAATTGACCGCGCGGCAGCAGGGCGTTTGGGCTTGGATGTTACCGAGATTCAATCTATATTGCTGGCGCAGCTGGAAGGTAAGCAGCTGGGCGTGGTGCAGGAAGGGCAAAGGCGAACTCCGGTGCTGGTTAGAGGCAGTCAGGCCTTACGCGATTCCCCAGCAGATTTTGATAGCTTGATGCTCACACTGCCATCTGGAACAAATATACCTTTAAGTGCAGTTGCAAAAGTGGTGCGTGAAGAGGGGCCGGTGAAAGTTGATAGGGAACGCGGGGCACGCTATGTGGTAGTGACCGCCAATGTGCGAGATCGTGATCTGGTAAGTTTTGTTGAAGAAGCAAGGCAACGCGTGGGCGCAGAGGTGAAGCTTGAAGAAGGGTATTCAGTCAAGTGGGGTGGTCAGTTCGAGAACCAGCAACGTGCTGCGGCGCGTTTGGCGATTGTGGTGCCGGTAGCGATTGCGCTGGTTTTTCTGCTGCTGTTTGCTACTTTCGGTTCTGTGAAGCAGGCGTTATTGATTTTATCCAACATTCCATTTGCCATGATAGGCGGCGTATTTGCGTTGTGGCTGTCAGGTGAATATCTGTCGGTGCCGGCTTCAGTCGGTTTTATTGCCTTGCTTGGAATTGCCGTGCTCAATGGTGTGGTGATGGTGAGCTATTTTAATCAGCTGGAAGCGCAGGGGTTGGCTGTACTTGATATTGTGGTTGAAGGCGCGAAACGCAGGTTAAGACCTGTGCTGATGACTGCGAGCATCACGGCTTTTGGTCTGATTCCGCTGCTGTTTGCTAGCGGCCCCGGTTCTGAGATTCAGCGGCCATTAGCGGTTGTTGTCATCGGCGGATTGGTAAGCTCAACAGTACTTACATTGGTGCTGCTGCCAATCTTTTATCGCCGATTTTTCAAGCAGGAGTACAAATGACACAAGATAATGCAGCGCAAGCGCTTTTGATATTGCTTGTTACGCCTAAGCTGGAAGAGGTGCTGATAGATTTTCTGCTACAGCAAACTGCAATCAGCGGATTCACTACCACCCCTGCCAACGGCCATGGTACGGGTCACGGTGCTGGCCATGGCTCGGTGAAACTCAGTCTGGTTGAGCAGGTCACTGGCCGGCAAAGTCGAGTGCAGTTTACATTGCATGCAGCATTGCCGGTCATGCATGCGTTGATTGCGGCGCTAAAAGCTGAGTTTCAGCACACCGATATGCATTATATTTTGCTACCGGTGCTGGATGCGCAATCTATCTAAAACGAGATTTTTACCTATTGAATAGTCTTGCTGGGGAATCGTTTCGGCAGATGGTAACTACCTGGATTTGAGCCAGTTTACCGTACCATGAGCGGCAGCCTTGCCGCTTGCGAAGCAGGCTGTTAAAAGGTAGCCGCCAGTAGGGGCTTCCCAGTCCAGCATTTCACCTGCACAGAATACTCCGGGTAGATTGCGAACCATTAACTGTTCGTCCAGCGCTTCAAATGTAACGCCGCCTGCACTGCTGATCGCCTCATTCAGCGGACGTGGCGCTATGAGTGTAAGTGGTAAATGTTTGATTGCTGTACCCAGACGTTTGGGGTCGGCGTAGACTTCAGTGTCAACTAACTCTCTTAGCAGGCCAGCTTTAACGCCTTTGATACCAAGACGGCTTTGAAGGTGGCTAGACATTGACCGTGATCCGCGTGGGTGTGCGATTTCATCAATAATCTGCTGTTGTTGTTTTCCGGGCATCAAATCCAGATAAATCTCGACGCTGCCATTTTCTGCAATTCTGTCACGCAGCCCTGCTGATAAAGCGTAGATCAAGCCGCCTTCTATACCATTTGCGGTGATCATGATTTCACCTTGTTTGCGGTGTTCAGTACCGGCGATGTCTGTGTAATAAAGCACTACGGTTTTTACCGGCTCGCCCGCAAAGCGCGTGCTGAAGTGTTCACTCCAGTTGGTATCAAAGCCGCAATTCGCCGGCTTCAGGGGCGCTACTGAAATGCCACGCTTCTCAAACAGCGGTATCCATAAACCATCAGAACCAAGGTGTGCCCAACTGCCGCCGCCTAATGCCAAAATTACGGCATCGGCTTGCACTGATTTTTCTACATCAGAGGCGGTAAAGCGCAGTGCATTATGCGCATTCCAGCCCAGCCAGCGATGACGCATGTGGAATGTCACGCCAGCTTCGCGCAGTCGGTGCAGCCATGCACGCAGCAAAGGTGCTGCTTTCATTTCGCGCGGAAATACGCGGCCGGATGAACCCACAAAAGTTTCGATACCGAGAGCGTGTATCCACTCGCGAAGTGCGTCTGGATTGAATGTATCAAGCAACGGCGCAATATTTTTCTCACGTTTGCCGTAACGCCCTTTAAAAGCATGCGCGGGTTCTGAATGCGTAATGTTCATGCCACCTTTGCCCGCCATCAAAAACTTGCGGCCAACGCTGGGCATAGCATCAAAAAGATCTACCTTTATCCCATGCTGAGATAACACTTCTGCCGCCATAAGGCCGGCAGGGCCGCCACCGATGACTGCAACAGATAAGGGTTTATGCACTGACATTAATGCTGCTTAGAAATTAATTGGCTGCAGGATAGCACGGCAAAACTTTCATCACAAATAATCAAACAATAGGTTAGAAAGTCAGTCATTATTAGAGCTCTTCTTATTTTCGTTTACATAGGTTAAGAGGTTTACTATGAATTCATGAAATAATGCATTATTAAAAAAATGCATAAAAACGTTTATTAAGGTTAATAAGTGAATAAAATTTTAATGGTTTTAATTCTGATATCAACGCCGGCTGCAGCTGAATGGACGATGATTCAAACTGGCGATAATGAGAATGTGTACGTGGATTTTGATTCGCTGCAGAAGCAAGGCAATTTGGTGACTGTAACAACTTTGAATGATTATAATTTTAAGCAGCAGAAAAAAGAATTATCTACGCAGTTTACTGAGCTGCATGATTGCAAACACAAAAAGTTTAAGGCGCTTGCATTAAGCTATTACAGTGAAAATATGGCGCAGGGGGACGTAATTGATGCCTCCAGTTTTAATGAGCCTGAAATTGCCTGGTCTGACGTAGTTAAATATAGTGTTGGTGAACTTAAGGCAAATATCATTTGCAGTAGATGATAGACAAACCTGGTCTTTGTTGTGCTGTTTATAAGCCTCTGCTGATATCAGCAGCATAAAATAGCTGTTTAACGCGCTAAGATTTAGCTGATACTCACAGAAGTATTTACGTCAAAATTATCCTTTTATATTAGATAGCAACTCGCTATCTCTTTCCACACCCTCATTTCCAATCTTAATTTTTACTTTATATCAATGCGTAGCTGTTTTTGCCATCCTTAGCTGCACCCTACTTTTTGCACTTCATTTCTTAATCCAAATTTTTTGCTATTTCAGTTTTAGCTTTTGAATTTAAAGCTGGCTGATTAATTCATAATATTGGGAAATAATCCCATAATTAATGTAATATAAAGGGTAGGTGTCATCAATATTAGAAGATTATTTATTAATTGAGAAGAAGGCATGCGCTATCTTCAGGCTGAGCATATAGGTTTTGCAGAAAGTGATGTATATGGATAAGTTGATTGCAAATTTAGCAGCTAGATTCCCTGATTTAACTGGCGACGATATTTCGTTAGCGGTAAATACAATCATTGATGCAATGTCAGCGCGGCTAATTAGTGGCGGCCGCATTGAATTGCGCAGATTTGGATCTTTCAGTCTGAATGCCAAATGCGTAAGGATGTGCGCAAATAATTTAGATGTAACCCATGAAAATGATCCAGAAAATCCTGTTGTTGTTTTTAAGCCGGGACAAGTCATACGTGGAATAGTAAATAATGCCACTTAGATTGGAAAATTGTAGCCAAAATTACCCTGTGTGATGATTAAAGTGCGCTATTTAAGCCACTGATTGTATTAAGCTGGATTTTTAAACGCCCGATGGTATGATTCTACTGAAACCTTATTTCATTTAAGTGGTGATTATTGTACTTGCGTTGATGCTAAGTATCTGAAGTCAAATGAAAAGGTTGGCGTAAAGCAAAATTCTAATCATTATGGCAAAAGGCTGGATCTGGTAATGGCGGACACTAATCAAAACATGGAAACAGACAGTGCGGTATACAAAACACTACTGGAATCGACAAAAGCTATTCCATGGAAAATAGACTGGAGTACGCTGAAGTTTGCCTATATTGGGCCGCAAATTGAGAGCTTGCTAGGTTGGTCTCCTGCCAGCTGGGTGTCTGTTGAAGATTGGGCATCCAGAATGCATCCGGAAGACAGGGCTTGGGTAGTGGATTTTTGTGTTGCCCAGTCTAAAGCTGGTACCGATCATGAAGCTGATTACCGGGCGCTTACCAAGGGCGGTGAATATGTATGGATTCGCGATGTAGTGCATGTTGTGCGTAACGAACATGGAGAGGTTGAAGCCCTCATCGGGTTTATGTTCGATATCAGTGAACGCAAAACAACTGAAGAAAAATTGATTGTTCTACAAAAAGAGCTACAAGAGCTCTCATTTAAAGATGGCTTAACCGGCATTCCCAATCGACGCATGTTTGATTCTATTATGGAGGAAGAGTGGGCCAATGCATTGCGTAATCACCAGCCACTTTCGTTGATTATGCTTGATATTGATTATTTCAAGCAATATAACGACCACTATGGACATATTCAAGGTGATGATTGCTTAAAACGTGTGGCAAAAGTTTTAAGTTCTGTTGCAACGCGTTCCAGAGATTTTCTCGCTCGGTTTGGCGGAGAAGAGTTTGTTCTGGTATTGCCAGAAACAGATGCTGAGGCAGCCAAAAAAGTAGCAGAGCGTTGCCGCAACGTGATCTTCAAAGAACAGATATTTCATGAGAAATCACAAGTCAGCCAGCTTCTCACAGTGAGTCTTGGGATAGGTACCATAATCCCGACCCGCAACGACGAGTCGATCACATTTATAGAAGAGGTCGACAGACGTCTTTATCAAGCAAAGCAAAATGGCAGAAACTGTATCATGTAACATTAAGCTCTATATATAGAGCGAATCTAAAGTAAGCCCTAGTTCATAGCTTTACTACTCAATCCGCGTTTCATCATATTACTTTCATATTCAGCATTTATGCTTAGAGCACCTGCAGAATATTTAGAGAGAAGATTCGATGATGGATGATATTTTATGGAGGTTACTGATTTGGCTGCTTAATTGGGGCTTTGTGTTTATTTTGATCGTGTTTTATATCGTAGCGATGTTTTCTTAGTCATTGCAGTTTAGCAAACGATAATATTGACGATAGTTAAAAAGCACCCAATTAAGGCTGCCACCGTCAAGGCGGCAACCCTTAATCCTGAAATGTTACTTAATACGCGCTATTAAGTCTTCAACTTTCACCCCAACTTCAGGCACGCCATCGAACCCTGTGCCTGGTTTAAGCTGACCTGCTACATTAAATTTATCTTATCAAAAAGGCTGAATCCATTGCGGAATCAGCCTTGTTATTTGTGACACCCCTAGCAGGGATTAAAGCAGGTATTGGATTAAGACGGCTTATCTATCAGGTATCTGCCGATATGCTCATCTTATTTTAAGTCTTATTCATCACAACTAAAATATGTCCTTGAGAGTATGTTGTCGTCAACATATATACTCATTTTTTCAATGTTGTTGGTAGTGTCTTTTACTCCAATATTAGAATAGCTTACTTCAGATAGCGTTACAGTTTGACCTGGGCACTGAAGGCCGGCGCCAGAAGGTGGCTCAATAGTAAGGCAACTGTTAATAGCCCCATTTTTGCCAGAAGAAAAAGTATCAGACTTGGATACTGGCCCGGTAAAATTGATTTTGTTTTCAGCTGCGGGGCAATTGCCACCGTTGTTCACGCAAACATAAGTGGCAGTGGCATTTTGTGCGCTTGCCGTATAGTTAATTTGCTGATTATTGCCTACGCCAGCTTCTTTCCAGCATACGTTGATACTACCTGCTTTTGTTGGGTTTGTAGAAAACTTGACAGCAATAGGACCAACGAAGTGAGGACTACCACCTAAAACTGTACCGGGAATTAAAAGGGATAACAGAAAAACAGCGGAGATTGAGCTTTTCATCATAGTTCTCCTTAAAAGCTTAGCACCCTAACTTTGTGAAATATCTCAGGGCTAATGCTGTACCCTCAATATTACCCAAAGGGTCTGCTAGTGTATGAGATTTGGTAATACTGGTAAATGAGTGCTAACACTTAAGGGCTCGCACTTACATATTCATTAAGATTAGATTGAAATTCTCCAGGATTATTATTTTTGGCGCTTCCGAAAGACTCAATCTTTACATCCCTTGGTTCGCAGCTTTGGTCTTCAGGTAAGTATTACTAATCAATAAGTTTTGTTTTGGAAATAGGTTTGCACATAATCCCTGGCAATAGCCTGGGCTTCGGCAATTTGGGTTGGCGGCATTTTTAGTGCCAAATTGTCGCGTTCAGTCTGGGCAAAGTTGAATCCGTTGGCTGTAGAAAGATTAAACCACATGTGTGCCAGTGCAAAGTCCTGTGGCACGCCGCGACCTTCTTCATACAAGCGTCCCAGGCTTGCTTGCGCATATGGGTTAGCCTGCTGCGCTGCCAGGTGGTACCACTTTAGTGCGGTTGGGTAGTCTCTGACGACCCCAATGCCATTGGCAAACATTTTCCCTAGGTTGAATTGGGCTGCTGCATAGCCATTTTCAGCTGCTAGAAAATACCACTTAAGTGCCTGCTGATAACCTTGGGTATTGTTTTGGCGCATGTAAATTTCACCAATGCTGAATTGCGCAGGCGCATATTGGTCTTGCGCTGCCAGCTGGTACCACTTCATGGATTCTGCATAGTCTTGATGCTCAATATCCTCAGCATAGATTTTACCAAGATTCATGATGGCATTTTTGTAGCCTTGCTTGGCCGCAAGCGAATACCAGCGTACACGCACTATTGCCGGTGCCGGCATAGGTGTTAACGCTGCATTACATGGCCTACGTTTGAATAGCTATCTGGCATGGCGTACGCAGGGTGGAGTCCCCTTGTCTGAGCCTGCTTCGTCTGAGCGTACGCCAAGACTTTGGTTGCAAGTGTCTGGGGAATTTTAAGCGTGCCAAGTCAGGTGTGCAAAGCCTTGCGACGTTATAAGCTCTAGATGACCACATCACTTTTGGAGCTGCAGAGACTTCACTCTTGATAGTTTAGCAAGGGTTTATGCTTAAATAGTATTAAAGTAATAGAAGGTTAGTGTCTACCAAGCCGTGGCTAGTTAAGACATACATCATCTTGTTATGACATTGCTGAGACTTGCATTCAAATAACGCCAAAAATGGTTCTACCAACTCAAACATTCCTAGCGCCATAAAAATACTTTAAGCCTTTTTTAAAGGCTTTTTACATTGCAGGATATTCGCAGGATGAATGTTCAGGTGATAACAAAGAGCTAAGCCGACAAGTCTAACCTGTCAGAATGACCATTTTTTACTTAATTGTAGAAACATAAATTTATACAATTAATGGTGCTCTGTCATGGAGTTGAGCCTTTATAAAAGTTTGTAAGGAACCATAAAATTGGCTGCAAGTAATAATGGAAGCATAAATTAACCGATATTCATTCACATGAGGACTTAATCAGCTTTGTCCCACTATAGCTTAAATCCGCAAAACTGACGGTCAGCTTTAGCAAGCAAACATCTGCCATCACCCATATCAGACATTCATCTTACAAAAAATTTCCTAGTGTTTCTATTGGGTTGCGTTCGTACTTGCTATTTATTATTATACGGACAGAGCAAACCTCAACTATAAGATCTAAAAAGAAAAATAACATGTCAAAATCAACTTTTACAATATTATTAAGCGGACGCGTGCGTCCGCTTAATAACTGTTATGTTTCGCAAGCAACAAGGAATAACCTGAATGCCTGAATGGCTAACTGACCTTAATAAAATTGGATCGATAAGCTCTATTCTGGGGCTTGTTGTTACAATATTTCTATTTATAGAGGCAAGAAAGATAAGAAATTCTTTCCTTCGGCGAGCACGGTTACCTGAAATAAATAAAGAGCTTGTTAAGGTTACTTCTAACGTTTCTGAGCAACTTAAAAACTGGGATGCCGAGAAAACACCTGCTCTTGAGGCATTTTCAAATGTTAAGGCTTTATTAGAAAACATTAAGCCAAAGCTACCATCTGAAGAGAAAAGAAAAGTAGGAGATTATCTCAATCGCCTTCAACCAAAGAAATATTTATTTATAAAAACATCTATATCTGAATTAAGTGAAGACGCTGCTTGGGAGCTATACACCGAACTTAGTGGCTTAGTAACATCTCTTCAACAACTAGCAAAAGACTCTAAATGGGATTAACTTATGAGCACTGAAAATAAAACAGCACAATTGATCACAAAGTTAATTCGTGAAACCGCAAAAGGAAACGTGAAGTGGGTTGTCGAAGAAGCGCCTAGATCGTTAAATTATGAAACAGAACAATCTGTTCCTTTGTACTTACAAACTAAATATAAGGATAAAACTCTAGGGATCTACGATCTTCGTTCAAAACACTTCACTGATGTTGATGAATATTACTGGTCTGAAAGTATAGGTTTTTGTATTGTTGACAATAAGGGACGAGTTGTTTGGGAATTAAAAGAATACTCTCCTGCTTTACTTGATTTATTCAACACAGCCAGAGAACAAGCAGCAGGAATTGATGATATTCTTGATAATTTATTGAGCAACTAAAAATAGAAAAATGTCATTAACTCGGACGATTAAAAGCACCGTTTCGCTACGCTACACACTGCTTTTAATTTCCGGTTATGGCGAGCGTTGGGGGTGTTGATCGTGCCATCTTCAAGTTTTCCGAAAAACGATGCGTGCGCCATAGATTCTGCCTTGCGCTTGGCCTGGACCTCAGAATCAGCAAGAACATGAAAAGCATATTCGCTGCCGTCAAATTCGTATGTAAATCTGTAACTTTCTTGAAAGGAAATTGTCATGGCTGAAGTCACCTATCCGTGTTATTGGCAAAAGAAGGACAACAATGGACAGTGGTATTGGATTTACTATGCATCCAATGCCAAAGCGATTTCTCGCAGTAGCGAGAGTTATGTAAATCGTGCTGACTGCGCACACTCAATAGAAATAATGAAAAACTCGTCTGGCGCAAAAGTGTTTTATTCTGAATAGCCATCCAGCCCTAACCAATCATTCAAGCGGGACGCCTAACGGCGCCCCTTGTATCTTACCAACAACTCAGAAATGAGTTAAATTGCTCTTACGCGAAGAGCCGGGAGAATGGATGCTGAGCGCGCCCCAAGGCCTTAGAGCCAGTAATTAAGATTAGTGGCCTTCTCCCAACCTACATTCATTAAGATCGGACGGTATCTTAGGACTGACATGATGTCATGATCCTGCATGCACAAGGTTGATCAGAATTGGGATGTGTTGTTCGCTTAGGGTGTTGATTGAACTTGTTGGTAAGGAGCGTAATCATGGCCTTCATTGAATTGCCGATACTCGGCATTGATATTTCCAAAGCAAAATTTGATGTGGCATTGCTTGTATATGGCAAAGTGAAGAAGTCACGGGTATTTGAGAACAACCTTGTTGGTTTTAAAGCCTTATCACTCTGGTTAGTTAAGCAAGACATCACACATCTGCAAGCCTGCATGGAAGCTACAGGCACTTACGGTGACGAATTGGCGACTTATTTGTATGACCAAGGCTTTGAAGTCAGCGTGGTGAATCCTGCGCAGATCAAGAGCTTTAGTGGTGCGCAATTAAATCGAGCCAAAACAGATAAAGCAGATGCGAAGCTGATTGCACAGTTCTGTGCCAGCATGCACCCAACGGCTTGGATGCCTCCGCCAGTTCATGTGCGGGAATTACAAGCCTTGGTACAGCGACTTGCAGCCTTGCTGCAAATGGAACGTCAGGAACAGAATCGTTTCGGTACCGCTGCACCTCTGATTCAGCCTTCTATCAAGGCGGTCTTAGTCACCATTAAAGCTGAGATTAAGGCCGTTGAACGCATGATTCGCGACCACATTAACCGACATCCTGATTTGAAGGATCAATCTAAGCTGTTAGACAGCATCCCTGGAATAGGCATCGCGACCATTGCGCGCTTATTGGCTTTTGTCGGTGATGTACATCGTTTTAATGATGCTAAGGCGTTGGCTGCGTTTGTGGGTTTGAATCCTACGGTGCATCAGTCTGGCAGTTCGGTACGAGGTAAGTCACGCTTGTCTAAGAAAGGCAACGCAACCATCAGAAAGGCACTGTACATGCCTGCGGTTGTGGCAAGACGTTATAACCCAATTATTACAGAGTTTGCGCAACGATTGAAGAAAGCTGGTAAATCGAATATGCTGATTATTGGCGCGGTAATGCGTAAGTTACTGCATATTATTTATGGGGTGCTGAAATCAGGTAAACCCTTTGATGCTAATTATGCTGTTAAGAATGCTTGACAGGTAAGACGGTATCTTAATTCATACGTTGGGTCCATGAAATGAGCGCGAACTTTACGATCCAAAGGGCAATTGCCAGTGATGCGCAGGAGGTTGCTGTAATGGTTGGCGAATTGCTGGCTGAAATCATGAACGCCATTGGTGTTCAGGCGTTCAACTTTGACCTTGCCGAAACGACATCCAGACTTCATGACTTCCTTAACGGTGAGAAGTATTTTGTGTTTATCGTTCGCGGCGAGAGTGGAAATCCGGTAGGGTTTATTGCCCTTTATGAAAGCTATGCCCTTTACGCTGAGGGCGCATTCGGCACCATACCTGAACTTTACGTTCGCCCGGAATACCGCACAAATGGACTTGGCCTTCGTCTCGTGTCTAACGAAAAGTCTTTCGGCGCGTCGCTTGGCTGGACACGGTTGGAGGTTACAACGCCGCCGGAGCCGCAGTTCGACAGAACTTTGGCGTTTTATGAGCGTGAGGGTTTTGCCATAAGTGGTGGCCGCAAACTGAAGGTCTCCCTGTGATCTATGGCCCAACTCTGGACTTCGCCCGCTTTAGTAGACGTTTATTGATTTCCACACTTTGTAACTTTTTAAACGCCATCGGACTCAACTGATCAAGATGACTCTTCAACTAGCTCCATCCTGATTGATTTACCAAGAACAGTTGCAGCACTCACTAAGGTAATCAGGGTTAGACTAGTAGTATTAACATTCAATAATTCATTTATCTCAGAAATATTCACATTCATCTTCTTGGCCAGCGTTGTTTTCGTAATTCTTTGCGACGCCATTTCCTGTTCTATCTGCCAAACTACCACGCGCTTTAATGCTAAAGCCGTCACGCTTTCTAACAAATCTTCTTCAACCAGAAAGTCATTAAAACTACTCCCAATATGCTGGATATTCATCTCGACTCCGTTGCTATGCATGAGAGCATATATTGATTAACGATATAAAACGATAAACTATATTCCGAAGAAATTGTAGATGATTTACCTTATAACCAATTCAATTTTCATATTGGTTCTAAATAATCAGGAGCAGCTTTATACAACGTGTTTTTTCTGAGATTGGCGGTATACGACGGTCACGATCCAAACTAGCACGGACTTTAGCGGACCGCTAATAGATCTCACGTGGTCTAGCGGGCATCTCAATAACTGAATATAAATATACTGTTGACTTATTTAATGAGAATAATTATCATTCACGTTTTATGCGGCTTATGCCGTAAATTCAAGTAGC
>Ga0207972_100204_pt1 | contig 17666 bp, 13 predicted proteins | sample LakWasMe75_LOW10_2_FD_183903 | JGI IMG/M metagenome (GOLD analysis project Ga0207972, IMG submission 183903) | Freshwater sediment methanotrophic microbial communities from Lake Washington under simulated oxygen tension - Sediment Metagenome... | ecosystem: Environmental > Aquatic > Freshwater >...
GTTCAAAACTAAACGACATCTTGGCCTATCATACTGGTAGAACAGCTGAAGAAATTGATCGTGACACCGAACGTGATAACTTCATGAGTGCTGAGCAATCAGTTGCTTACGGCATGATTGATAAAGTGATCGGTAGTCGCATCGAAGCTGCATAATTGCATTAATTACTATATTAATAGTATAGTAAGTGCATCTAATTTGTAGAATAGCCTAATTCACTTAGGCTATTTGGCGCAAAAAAACTTAATAGGACTACATTCATGGCCACTAAAGCCGACGACGATAAATTACTTTATTGCTCTTTCTGTGGCAAAAGCCAACACGAAGTTAAAAAGTTAATTGCTGGGCCTTCCGTATTCATTTGTAATGAGTGCGTTGATTTATGCAATGACATCATCAAGGAAGAAGTGCTAAGTTCAGATGGACTAAAATCTACTGAAGCCAATCTGCCTACACCTCAAGAAATCTGCAAAATACTGGACCAATATGTGATTGGCCAGACGCAAGCCAAGAAAAATCTGGCGGTAGCGGTTTATAACCACTATAAGCGTTTGGGTCATAATAATTTGTCTAATGGCGGTCAAAAAGATGAAGTAGAAATTGCAAAAAGCAATATTCTGCTGATAGGGCCAACCGGTTCAGGTAAAACCTTGCTGGCACAAACGTTGGCAAGACTGCTAGACGTGCCTTTCGTCATGGCGGATGCAACTACATTGACCGAGGCTGGTTATGTGGGTGAAGACGTTGAAAACATCATGCAGAAGCTGCTGCAGAAGTGTGATTACGATATTGAGAAAGCACAGCGCGGCATTGTTTATATCGATGAGGTGGATAAAATCTCACGTAAATCTGACAATCCTTCCATTACGCGTGATGTGTCCGGAGAAGGTGTGCAACAAGCGTTGCTCAAACTGATCGAAGGCACTGTTGCCTCAATTCCACCTCAAGGCGGTCGTAAGCATCCAAATCAGGAGTTTGTACAGCTTGATACCACCAATATTCTGTTTATCTGCGGTGGTGCATTTGATGGCCTGGAAAAAGTCATTCGCCTGCGTTCAGAAAAAGGCGGCATTGGTTTTGGCGCTGAAGTAAAAAGTAAGGTAGATGCTCGTGAAGTAGGTGCAGTGCTGAAAGATGTCGAGCCTGAAGATTTGATTAAGTTTGGTTTGATTCCTGAGTTTATCGGACGTTTGCCTGTAGTTGCTACGCTGGAGTCTCTGGATGAAGCTGCGCTGATGACAATTCTGACCGAACCTAAAAATGCGCTGACTAAACAGTATATCAAGCTGTTTAAAATGGAAGGCGTAGACTTGGAGTTCAGGGAATCTGCGTTACTGCTGATTGCGAAAAAGGCTTTAGAACGCAAAACCGGTGCGCGTGGTTTGAGATCAATTATGGAACACTCTCTGCTCGAAATTATGTATGAGCTGCCATCTTTGAAAAACTTAAGTAAAGTAGTAGTAGATGAAGGTGTTATCCGTGGTGATACACCGCCGATTTTGATTTATGAAGACAAGCCGGCAGAAGAGGCTGCAGGTTAAGTATCTTTATTAATTAATATATCTCTAATGTCAAAATTTAGCCCAGCAAACTTTTAGTTTTGTTGGGCTAATTTTTTTATGTTTGTCACCACTAGAGCTTTTAGTCGTCTATTTCTCACTAGCCTATTTTTATTTTCTACATAAATTTCTTTAATTTTCTTATAAATTTATTTTTAAGACACTAAATTGGTGCTTAAATATCAACTAGCACTTGAACTCATAAGAATTAACCCCATCAACAGTTATATAAGTGTTTATTACTTATTTTTAGCTTAATTTTGGAAGTCTACACATGGCACAATTATTACCTTCATATAGTCCAGATAGCGGTTTGTTACCGCTTCTACCGTTGCGTGATGTCGTTGTATATCCGCATCTGGTAATCCCTCTTTTTGTTGGACGCACAAAATCCGTCAAGGCACTTGAACTTGCGTCAGAAGGCAATAAGCAGATTCTATTGGTTGCGCAGAAATCTGCCAGCAAAGACGATCCGGAAGCGAGCGATTTGCATGAAGTGGGTACGATAGCAACTGTACTGCAAATGCTGAAGCTGCCAGATGGCACAGTCAAGGTGCTGGTTGAAGGCGTGCAGCGCGCAAAAATCAGTGAGTTTACCGAGACGGAAGAGTGCTTTGCAGCACGTCCTGAGCTCGTTGCAGACTCTGAAACTGATGTAGAAATACAGGCATTAATGCGCACTGTATTTGCGCAGTTTGATCAGTACGTCAAATTGAATAAAAAAATCCCGCCGGAAATTTTGACTTCACTGGCTACGATAGATGAAGCAGGGCGTCTGGCTGATACGATTGCCGCGCATTTGACACTCAAACTTGAAGAAAAACAAAAAATTCTTGAGATGTTTGACGTTGCCGAGCGTCTGGAGCATCTGTTACGCCTGATGGAAGGCGAAATTGATATCTTGCAGGTTGAAAAACGTATTCGTGGCCGTGTTAAGCGCCAGATGGAGAAAACCCAGCGCGAGTATTATTTGAATGAGCAAGTAAAAGCTATCCAGAAAGAGTTAGGCGAGCATGATGAAAACGCCGAGATGGATGAGCTTGAGAAACGTATTGAAGAAGCCAAGCTACCTAAAGATGCGCAGGCTAAGGTTACTAGTGAGCTGAAGAAATTGAAACTGATGTCACCGATGTCAGCAGAGGCCTCAGTAGTACGTAATTATATTGATACCCTGATTAGTCTGCCGTGGAATAAAAAAACCAGAATCAGCAAGAATCTGGCTAAGGCTGAGGCTGTGCTCGATGATGACCATTACGGTCTGGAAAAGGTTAAAGAGCGTATTGTTGAGTACCTTGCGGTGCAGCAACGCGTGGATAAAATCAAAGCGCCAATCTTGTGTCTGGTAGGGCCTCCTGGTGTAGGTAAAACTTCGCTTGGACAAAGTATTGCCAAAGCTATTAACCGTAAATTTGTGCGCATGGCGCTGGGTGGTGTGCGCGATGAGTCTGAAATTCGTGGTCATAGACGTACTTACATTGGCTCAATGCCTGGCAAGATATTGCAAAGCATGTCTAAAGTCGGCGTTAAAAATCCACTGTTCTTGCTGGATGAGGTCGATAAGCTTGGTCAGGACTTCAGAGGTGATCCTTCATCCGCACTATTGGAAGTGCTGGATCCGGAACAGAACCATACTTTTGTCGACCACTACGTTGAGGTTGAGTATGACTTGTCTGATGTGATGTTTGTGGCAACTGCCAACTCAATGAATATTCCTGCACCTTTACTGGACCGTATGGAGATTATCAATCTATCTGGATATACAGAAGATGAAAAAGTGAACATTGCAATGCGTTATCTGTTGCCTAAGCAGTTGAAGTCACATGGCTTGAAAGATGATGAATTGCATGTGTCTGAGGCGGCAGTGCGCGATATTGTGCGTTATTACACCCGTGAGGCTGGCGTGCGTAGACTGGAGCAGGAAGTTGCCAAAGTTTGCAGAAAAGTTGTCAAAGAGTTGCTCACGGCCAAAGCGAAGAAAGCTGCAGCAGCGCCTAAGAAAATTAACGTAACACCCAAGAACCTTGATAAGTATCTGGGTGTGCAGCGCTACGATTATGGCGTTGCCGCAAAAGAGAATCAGGTTGGCCAGGTTACCGGTCTCGCTTGGACGTCAGTTGGTGGCGAGTTGTTGACGATTGAAGCGGTGTTGCTGCCAGGTAAAGGTAAAACCACCACTACTGGTAAGCTCGGTGATGTCATGAAAGAATCTACGCAGGCAGCCATGAGCGTAGTTAGAAGCCGCGCACAGCGCTTAGGTATCGCTAACAACTTCTATGAAGAGAATGATATTCATATTCACTTCCCTGAAGGGGCTACGCCTAAGGATGGCCCGAGTGCCGGTATTGCGATTACTACCGCTCTGGTTTCAATTTTGACAGGCATTCCTGTGCGTGCAGATGTTGCAATGACTGGTGAAATTACGCTGAGAGGCGAAGTATTGCCTATCGGCGGTTTGAAAGAAAAACTGCTGGCAGCGCACCGTGGCGGCATTAAAACAGTATTGATTCCGCAGCAAAACGTCAAGGATCTGACCGATGTGCCGGAGAACATTAAAAACCATCTGGATATTCATCCGGTAAAATGGATTGACGATGTGTTGGCATTAGCTCTGGCTTCAGTACCGGTGCCTTTGCCGGAAGCTTCAGATGTTAATGAAAATCCTGTAAAAGAGGTTCAACTTGCTGATAATTCTCAGGAAACACAGTCCACGTCATTAGACGCTATAAAACATTAATAAAATAAGTACTGATATCGGTCTATAAAGGCTTGACACGGCCTTTGTAGGCTTGATATAAAGATAATGCGAGGATCGTTCCTCATAGAAATTACCGTTGTTTTTCTTTAATAAACCTTAAAAAGGGGATTACACGTGAATAAATCAGAACTAATTGATCAAGTTGCAAGTGCTGCAGGTATTTCTAAAGCTGCTGCAGGTCGTGCATTAGATGCAACAACTGCTGCAGTGACAAAAGCGTTAAAAAAGGGTGATCTTGTAACATTAATCGGCTTTGGAACTTTTTACGTAGGTAAACGTGAGGCTCGTAACGGTCGCAATCCTCGCACGGGTGAAACAATCAAGATCAAAGCTGCTAATTCTCCTAAATTTAGGGCTGGTAAAGCGCTTAAAGATGCTGTAAACTAGCGTTTTCGTTGGTTAGGCAGGGTGCTTAGCTCAGTTGGTAGAGCGTCGCCCTTACAAGGCGAATGTCAGCGGTTCGACCCCGTTAGCACCCACCAAAAAACCGACGATAATGTTAAGTGACTAAGCCGTTTCTAATTTATTAAATTTAGAGTGCTGGTAGTTTAAGCACTCTTTATTTTGTAAAAAATATCTATGATATAGAAACGCAGATTTTATGGAGTGGTAGTTCAGTTGGTTAGAATACCGGCCTGTCACGCCGGGGGTCGCGGGTTCGAGTCCCGTCCACTCCGCCAAATAAAAAAAGCGAGTCTTAGGACTCGCTTTTTTTATTTCTACTTTATGTTTACTTCGCATCAAAAGAACTGATTCCGTTTGTCCTGTGTCATACACAGTTACTGCATATCTAGCCTGTAACTGTGATATATTAATGCGGTTTTGGTTGGTACTTGTTTCGTGCAAGTTCGTAAATGTTTTACTTATCAGTGAAAATTTAAAAGAGAGTTTTATGTTAGATAGTATCCGTTCTGTTGCAAAAGGTTGGGTTGGTAAAACCTTGTTGGCCTTGATCACGATTCCTTTTGCCTTGTTTGGTATTGACTCATATTTAAGCGATGCCGGTAATAATGTTGCCGTTGCTAAAGTGGATGGCAGTAACATCACAATGCAGGAGTATTCAAATGCATTGCAAAACCTGCGCAATCGACTTCAGTCTGAAGGTAAGGTTGATCCTGCAGAGCTGGACAATCCTCAAGTTAAAATGTTGGTATTGGATCGTTTGATCAATCAGCAATTACTGGAAAAAGAAATCAGGACTGCTAAATATGCGATCAGCGATGCGCAGTTGGCTACCTACATTACCGGTATGCCAAACTTTCAGAAGGATGGCAAGTTCTCACAAGAAATGTATGATGAGTTGCTGCAGCAGAATCAGCTCACACCTAAAAAGTTCGAAGCTTCCATACGCGCTGACTTGCTCGCGCAACAGGCGCAAGATGGTGTCGCTAAGCTTGGCTTTATCTCAAATGCACGTGCTGAAAGCACTTTAAAACTGCTCAAGCAAAAACGTCTGGTTACGATTTCTGAAATAAAAACAAAAGACTTTATTGATCAGGTAATAGTTGATCCGGCAGAAGTTAAGGCTTATTACGACAAACATAAAGAAAGTTTACGTAACCCGGAACAAGTCAAAATTGAATTTCTGTTGTTGTCCGCAAGCAGCTTGGTGCCGACAATACAGGTGGATGATGCAGAAGTTAAGAAGTTTTATGATGAAAATGCATCAAAATTTCAGGGTAATGAACAAAGACGTGCTAGCCATATCTTAATTGGCTTCGGTGTGAATGCTAGCGCTGAGCAAAAGCAGGCGGCTAAAGCCAAAGCTGAAGAACTGCTGGCGGCAATTAAAAAGAACCCGAAATCATTTGAAGAGTTAGCAGTTAAAAACTCTCAGGACCCAGGCTCAGCGACTAAAGGTGGCGACCTTGGCAGCTTTGGCCGTGGTGCAATGGTTAAACCTTTTGAAGATGCGGCATTCGGCATGAAAGTCGGTCAGGTAAGCGATCTGGTTGAGTCTGAGTTCGGTTACCATATTATCAAGCTTACTGAGATTACGGGTCAGAGCTCGGATTTTGAGAGCTTGAAACCGCAAATTAAAGCTGAATTGATTTTCCAGAAGGCACAAGCAGCCTTTACGGAAAAAGCCGAGACTTTTAGTAATACTGTATATGAGCAATCAGATAGCTTATTGCCTGCAGCTAAGACCTTTGGTGGTCAGGTGCAGACATCAGATTGGTCAACACGTGAAGATATTGCAAAATTCTTTAAGAGTGAAAAAATCGTAGGCGCAGTATTTTCTGCAGAGTCTTTAAAAGAGCGTCGCAATACTGAAGCGGTTGAGATTTCACCGAATAATTTATTGTCTGCCCGCGTACTGGATTACAAACCCGCAACGCCTAAAACTTTTGATGAAGTTAAAGCTGGTATTGAGGCGTTGTTGAAGCTTGAGGCTGCTGCAAAACTTGCTGTTGCTAAAGGTGAAGCTGCGCTTAAAAGCTTGCAACAGGGTAAAGAAGTCGCTGATGTAGAATGGATTCCTGAAGTGACTGTGGATCGCAAAACTGCAGAGGGTTTGACACAACTGGCAATGACACAGATATTTAAAACTGATGTAAGTAAATTACCTGCTTATTCAGGTTTAGCTGATAGCAAACAAGGTTACTTGTTGGTCAAAGTGATTAGTGTGGATAATTCAGTATCAGGTGATGAAGAGACTATTAAGAGTGCGAAGTCTGAACTGAATGCGGCTTTGGCAGATGAGTATCTGACAGCTTACAAGCAATCATTACGCGAAAAAGCCAAGATCAAAGTTAACGAAAGATTGTTAATGGATAAAAGCGCTGAACAATAGTACCTAGAACACTAATCCAGGACTACAGTTTTCAACTCAGTTCTGGCTTGGTTCAAGGTAATAAAAAAGGACGCGTAGGCGTCCTTTTTTATTTGATTAACTCTAGCGATTAATAAATGGTTAATTAATCAATTACGCCAGCTGCAGTAATGTTCATGCCGCCGTCTACGTAAGTGATTTCACCGGTAATGCCTGAAGCTAGATCGCTGCAAAGGAAAGCTGCTGCATTGCCAACTTCATCAATGGTTACATTACGGCGTAAAGCAGCGTGTTTTTCATTGAAGCCTATCATTTTATCAAAGTCAGTAATACCTGACGCTGCAAGCGTTTTAATTGGGCCTGCGGACACCGCATTCACGCGGATCCCACGTGGACCTAAGCTTTGTGCTAAATAGCGTACATTCGCTTCTAAACTGGCTTTTGCAACACCCATTACGTTGTAGTTAGGCATGGTACGTTCTGCGCCCAGATAACTTAATGTAAGCAGGCTGCCTTTGCGGCCTTCCATCATTGGATAGGCGGCTTTAGCCAGCGCTGAAAAACTGTATGAGCTGATGTCATGGGCGATACGGAAATACTCACGGTTGATGTTATCCAGATAATCACCGTCCAATGCTACTTTTGGCACAAATGCAACTGAGTGCACCAGTGAATCCAAGCCGTCCCAATGTTTTGCCAGTGCCGGGAATAGTGCTTCAATCTGTGCATCTTCCGCAACGTCACACGGCAATACGATTTTAGAGTCAAAATCTGCGGCTAAATCGGCAACGCGTTTTTCGTGCTTTTCCATTTGATAGGTAAATGCAAGTTCAGCGCCTTCACGCTTCATTGCTGCTGCGATACCGTAAGCGATAGAGCGGTTGCTTAATAAGCCCGCGATGAGTACTTTTTTGCCTGCTAAAAATCCCATAATGAATCCTGTAATGATTTATCAAATCTGTTATTGGTTTTGCTACGCGGCACTTACTTTTGGTGCCCGCTCCTGGGGTCTAGCGCATCGCGCAGACCCTCACCGAGCAAATTATACCCTAACACTGTGATTAAAATTGCTAGTCCCGGGAATAGCGATAACCACCAGGCGAATTGAATATATTCTTTACCATCGGTCAGTATGTTGCCCCATGAGGCCTGTGGTGCTTGTACGCCCAAGCCAAGAAAGCTTAGCCCTGATTCCATGAGTACGGCACCGGCAACACCCAATACGGCACTGACAATAATTGGCGTCAGGCTGTTAGGTAGTAAATGTTTGAATATCAGGCGGTAATCTCTAGCACCCAGCGTACGTGATGCCATGACATATTCACGTTCACACAAGCTCAGGAATTCGGCACGCACCAGTCGGGTGACGCCCATCCACGAGGTCAGGCCAATCACAATCATAATGTTGATGATGGAAGGTGTGAGAAAGGCGATGACTGCCAGTATCAGAAAAAAACTAGGGATGGATAACATGACATCAACTAAACGCATAATCAAAACATCCACCCAGCCTCGATAGAAACCGGCGATCGCACCGAGCAGGATGCCAATCAGGGTTGAAATACCAACAGCGACCAATCCAACCAGTAATGAGATACGGCCACCATGCAGCATGCGACTTAATACATCACGGCCTAAGCCGTCGGTGCCCATCCAGTGCTGCATGGATGGTCCTAGCAGGATTGCTTTTACGTTAATTTCATTCGGGTCATATGGTGCAATGAATGGTGCCAGCATGGCGAGCACAAATATCAGCAGTATGATAATAAAACCAGCCAGCGCAAGTGGGTTGGATAAAGCTTTTTTAAACATGGGCAAATTCATACGCTTAACCTTTTACCACACCACGTCTTACGCGTGGGTCCGCCCATGCATACATGAGGTCAGCAAGTAAATTACCGAGTAATGTTAATGCTGAACCGATGGTTAATATGCCCATCACTACTGGAAAGTCACGCATTAGCACAGCATCATAAAACAACTTACCCATACCCGGTATGGCAAAAATAGTCTCTGCGATCACAGAGCCGCCTATCAGGCCGGGAATCGATAAACCAATAATCGTAATCAAAGGCAGCAGCGCGTTGCGTAATGCGTGGGTGTAAATGACTTTACGCTCATTCAGGCCTTTAGCACGCGCTGTTGTGATGTAGTCCTGATGCAACACATCTAGCATACCGTTTTTAACAAACAGCGTAATGCCTGCGAGGCCGGTGATGGATGGAATGACAACCGGCAGGAATAAGTGGCTTAGAGAATCCTTGATCTTGCCCCAGGTGTCTAGTGAGTCGTAGTTAAGGCTGTGCAGGCCTGAAATCGGGAGCCAGTTATTGACGACACCCAGCCAGTACATTAAAAGCAGGGAGAGCCAAAAGCCGGGGATAGAGAAACCTACGAAATTAAACAGGGTGATCGATCGGTCTTGCCAGCCCTGATATTTACGTGCGGCAATAATGCCCAAAGGAATCGCTAATATCAGCGTGATTGCCAGGCCAAGCAGGTTGATCATTAAAGTAATCGGCAGTGCTTCCTGAATTAAGCCTTTAGTGACATTGCCGTCTTTATCTGTGGTTTGCCAGAACACGGGCTTCTGATGGCTTGCGAATGATTTGCCAAAATCGAGTGTGGCTAATCGCTTCAGCCATAAACCATATTGCACGATCACTGGTTTATCCAGATTGTACATTTCACGCAGTTTCTGACGTGATTCTTCACTCGCTTTAGGGTTGAAAGCAGATTCGTTGCTCGTGATGTCACCCGGTGCTAGATGCATGATGAAAAATGAAATCAGGCTGATGCCAATCAGCAGCGGAATCATCCAGAGGACACGTTTAATAATGTATTTAAGCATGGTTACTGACTTATTTCGTTGCGCCTGAGCTGTTGTGGAATATACCAATCCTGAGAGTTGTGACCAATGCCAGCTGGAGGCGCTGGATCGTCTATACCTTTTACACGTTTATGGATCGCTGTCAGTCCATAACCTGCCGATAAATAAATAATCGGGCTATCTTGCAGTAAGGTGCGAGCAAACTCGTGGTAGATTTTCATGCGCTTGTCAGGGTCCAGTTCGAGACGTCCTTGTTCCAATAGTTTATCAACGACTGGATTGTTATACCCGATAAAATTAAACTGCCCCGGTGCTTGCTGGCTGGAGTGCCAGATGTTGAATTGGTCTGGGTCAAGGCCCAAGCCCCAGCCAAGCACTACCACATCAAAATCACCGGTTTTAATAAAGCGGCTGATAAAGCTGGCCCATTCAATTGCGCGTATTTTGACATCAATCCCGACATCTTTGAGCCTGCGCTGAATCAGTACGGCTGATTTTTCACGTTCTTTATTTTGATTGGTCACGATTTCAAATGCAAAAGGCTTGCCATCGCGATCTAGTATGCCGTCACCATCCGTGTCTGCAAACCCGGCTTCTTTCAGCAGTGCTCGCGCCTTGGCAGGGTCGTAAGGGTAGGGCGTGAGTGCCGGGTTGCTCCAGCGCGTACCGGGTTTGTATGGTGAAGCGATATTGATACCCAGGCCTAGATAGACGCCGTCAATAATCTCCTGCTTATCAATCGCATAGTTAATGGCATGGCGCACGCGCACATCATCAAAAGGTTTGTGTTTGAGATTAAAGCCCATGTAAGTATAACTGTTGCCCAGCTCTTTATAGAGGGCTAGTTTTTGCTGTAATTCCGGGCGTGCCGGAATAATGCGGGAAAATTTAATGGGGTCGAGCCCCATGTAATCAATATTGTCTGCCATCAGTTCCAGAAACTGGGCTGAGTTATCGGGAATGATACGTGTAATGAGTTGGTCAATTTTAGCCTGACCCAATACCGAGTTCGGGTTTCTGGATAACTTCAGGTTTTCACCATGTGTCCAGCGATCAAGTTTGTAATAATGGCTGCCTACAGGGTTGCGTGCGAACGATGTAGTGTGTAAATCCTGCCCTTGAAGCAAGTGTTTAGGTAATATTTGCAATCCGGCCCAGCTATCCAGCGCCGGCGCATAAGCCTGCTCATAAGTCACGGTAAAAGTGAGTGGGTCAGGGGTTTCGGCTTTTTTAACCAGCTGAAAGTCAGAGGCGTACGGACTTGCTGTTTTTTCATCCGTAACCGCCTGCCAGGTGAATAAAACATCCGCACTGGTTAATGGCTTGTTATCAGCCCATTTCAAATTGGGTTTGAGTTTAAAAGTAATGGTTTTCTGGTCGGATGAGATTTCCCAGCTTGTTACCAGGTCACCTTCAAGTTCAAGGTTTTTATCATATTTGAGCAGGCTGTTGAATATATTAGAACTAATAGCTGATGATGCAGATTCACCGGCAATCATTGAAATCAGGCCGCTGGGTTCTCCAGTCATGGCGCTGATCAAAGTGCCGCCAGATTCGCTGGGATAGTTTTTGCCAAGATCCAGATTGGCGGATGGTGAATTATCAGAAGATCCGCAAGCCGCGATAATGAAGGTGACAAGTACAATTGAAGCTGATTTAGTGAGGCTCGAAAATGAATTTGTCATCTTGAATATTGTTTTTAATATTGTTTATTTAAACTTCATCAGATTGCTTAATCGTTAGCTTGTTACCAGGTTCAATGTGACTGCCATATTTTTTGTTCCAGCGTTTAAGATCCGCAACTGCAACATCGAATTTTTCAGCAATGCTATGTAACGTATCACCACGTTTTACAACATAGGTCTGCGCCTTTGTAGCATTTTTTGATTTGCTTGTTTTTGAGCCATTAACTTCTGCAACTTGAATACTAAGTACCTGACCTGCCTTTACCCGGCTTGTTTTAAGCGAGTTAGCCGCCATGATCTGCTTAACGCTCACACCGTAGCGTTTGGCAATTGTTGTCATGACCTCACCTTTTTTAACTTTGTGTGAGACGTTGCGGTTTTGCTTTGGTTCATTTTCACTGATGTATTCGAGGTCAGATGAATTATCCTCGTGACTTGCTATATTGATATTGCTAGAACGATAATCCGGATCACTGGCAAGCTCCGCTTCCATTTCAGCTACAGTAGCGCCAGCCAAACCAGCTTCAGTCGAATTGGCCACAGCATTACTGTTCGTTTTAAACTCGGTGCTGTTGCCATTAGGTACTAATATTGGTGAAGTTTTTTTAATTTTGCTTTGAGCAGGCAAATCATTTACATCACGCAATTTGCTGACGTGTATACCGAATTTATCCGCAATTTTTTCCAGACGCTCGCCTTTTTTCGCAAAATAGGTTTTCCAGCTCACGAGTGGTTTATTGTAGTTCTCGAGGTTGGTTCTAAACGTTTGCGCAGATAAAATGGGCAGAAGTAATTCAAGATTTTTATCTTCGTTGGTAATTACCGGGCGGTTGAAACTTGGGTTTAATGCTAGAAACTCCTCGTCGCTGATCTCGGCAAGTTTTGCTGCTAAATGCGCATCTATCTGTGCCGGTGCTGCAACCTTGGCAAAGTAAGGGGTATTGGCGATGGTTTGAATATTCAAACCGTAGTTGCCGGGGTTGGTCATAAGATTTTTTATCGCTTGCAACTTGGGTACGTAATTTCTGGTTTCTACTGGAAGGTTCAAGCTTTCATAGTCTGTTGGTAAGCCTAATTTTCGGTTACGTTCGATGGCGCGCGATACGGTACCTTCGCCGGCGTTGTACGCAGCCAACGCCAGATCCCATGCGCCGAACATCGCATGAAGTTTTTGCAGATAGGTTAATGCAGCATCGGTAGCAAATGTGACATTACGACGATTATCAAACCACCAGTTTTGTTTGAGCCCAAAATACTTGCCTGTAGCCGGTACGAATTGCCAAATGCCGGATGCGCGGCTAGTTGAGTAAGCCTTTGGATTGTAAGCACTCTCTATCATCGGTAGCAGTGCAATTTCAGTAGGCATGCCGCGTTTTTCCACTTCTTCTACCACATGGAACAGGTATCTCTGGCTACGCTCAACCATACGTTTTATGTAGTCTGGGCGTGAGCTATACCACTGCTCATGTTTTTGTGTAAGGTTTGAAGTTGAGTCCGGTATGGCATATCCATTTTTGATGCGCTGCCATAGATCATCTCTTTCGACCTGAGATGCTGCATTTTGATATGTGTCACTTACAGGGGCAGGGAGGCCAAGCGTTTTACTGAATCTGTCGTCACGTGTGCCTTTAGGCATGACACCATCACCATTATTATATATCGGGCTACTACCGATGCTATAAGCTGGTACGACGTTGGTTGTGGGGTTGGTAATTTTTTTGTCAGTACTTTTAAAGGCAGGCGCATTTTGATTGCTATTGCCAACGCTTCCCATGTCGCGTAATGCCGGTTTAATAACCTCATCTGAATAAATGATGATTTCATCACCATTAACGTTAGAGATTGTGCTGGGTTCAGCATGTAGTGAATTGCTTGCTAAAATGTTTGCAGCAAGCAATATTGTGAGTAGACCTGATAATTTGATACTGGAAGATTTCATTCGAATGAGAAGCTGAATATTGTTTTTGGAATGATAAAGGCGCAAAACAATAGAAACTCCTTGGGTACGCTGTAAATCATAATGTAGAAGCATGGTAACGAATACAAGCTTGTGAAGTCAAGTAGAATCACAGTGTAAATTACTTTATATATTAATCATAACTTTATGATTAATAAGAATTTCTAAGTTCTCTTATCTTTGTGAAAACTTGTAGTAACGGCTGGTTTAGTAACTGCGTTGACAACTGAATTTGTTTTGAGTCACATCGCAAGAAAGGGTTGGTCGCCAGTTCCAGCGCAACTGTAGATGGCAGACTAGGTAATTCTGCGTTTCGTATGGCAATAGTATCTTGATGTCTTTGCTTCAGCGCCGCGTTATCAGGCTCTATAGACAGCGCAAAGTTGATATTATGCAGCGTGTATTCATGCGTGCAGAATACTTGTGACTCTGGCGGCAGTGCCGCTAATTTTTGCAGTGATGTAAACATCTGGAATGGTGTTCCTTCAAATAAGCGGCCACAGCCGGCACCAAACAGAGTGTCACCACAGAAAAGCCACTTTTGGCCGGCATATTCTATATAAAAGCCAATGTGACCAAGCGTGTGGCCAGGCAAGTCCAATACTTTCAATTGCGGCAGCCAGCCAGTACATTTAAATGTATCACGTTCGCCAACCGGAACGTGTTTGAACGCATACTGCTCCAGCTTCGGAGCAAATACAGTCAAATCAGGGAATTGATTAAGTAGCGTGTCAACGCCGCCAATATGATCTTGATGGTGATGTGTAATCAATATGGCCTCCAGATCCAGATTAAGCGTGCTTAATGTACTGAGTAATGGTGCCGCATCACCTGGATCAACAGCTACAGCATTAATTCCGTTATGAATCAGCCAGATATAATTATCTTTGAATGCCGGTACTGGAATGATTTGTAATTTGTGTTGCATATCGTCTATTATCTGGCAGAAGGTTTCAATTTTTTTACTAAATATTTAGTTATATTGGAATAATACCCCTGTAATGAGTTTGCAACCGAATCAACAGCAAGTTAATGATAGACCGTATCAATGGTTTGATACCGCATCAGGTCGCTATTTACAACTGCAAGAGCAGGGCTTATATGACCAGGCCGTAGTAGATTTGTTTGGTTTTAATGCGCTGCAAATGGGGTGCCCACAAATGGATCTGCTACGTAACTCGCGCATTCCACATCGTTATAAATCTTCAGATTTCCCTGACGCATCAATAAAAACTGATTTGCAATGTTGTGATGATTTTTTGCCTTTTGCCGATAGCAGTTTAGATCTGTTATTACTACCGCATCGCCTTGAATTCAGCGAGCGTCCGCATCAGACCTTGCGTGAAGCAGAACGCGTGATGATGCCGGAAGGACATTTACTCATATCCGGTTTTAATCCTTTTAGCTTGTGGGGATTAGTGCTGATATTTAAAAATATATTTTCAGGCAGGTGCCGAAGTAAAACATTCCCTTGGAATAGCCGTTTTATCGGGCTTACGCGCTTAAAAGACTGGCTGACTTTATTGGGTTTCGAAGTGGTGTCAGTTGAAATCTGCTGCCATATTCCACCATTCGAGCAGGAAGATTGGCAGCGCCGGTTTAATTTTATGGATAAAATTGGCAGCCGCTGGCTATCGTTTATGGGGGGGGTGTATTTTGTAGTTGCAAAAAAACGCGTGGCTGGGATGACACCGCTGAAGCCTAACTGGAAAACGCCATCATTACAGTCTAGTTTAGTTCCCAGACCTACACAGCGTAAGCCAAGTCAAAGCAGGGCAGTTAAACCGGATAATAAACATCATTGTGAGCAATGAAAGATTTTGGATTTGCGCGATATAGCCTGCCTAAATGAAATCTTACCTGAACTAATATATGATGCGATCAGGATTGGCTCTGTAATCTTTAAGTAACTTTAATGCTTCAGTTTCAAGAATTTGAATTTGCGGTATTTTACGCTCACCTGCCGGTTTGTTAAGTTCTTGAAAGATGAACGCGTCATCAAAATTTGCTGTCGCCGCAGCCTGAATGTTAAAGCCGTAATACACACGACCCACATGTGCCCAATAGATTGCGCTAAGGCACATCGGGCACGGTTGACCACTGGTGTAGATTTCACAGCCACTTAAATCATAGGATTGAATGTTTTTGCAGGCATCACGGATTGCAGTGATCTCACCGTGTGCCGTTGGGTCGTTTGATAAAAGCACACGGTTCCAGCCCTCGCCTATAATTTTGTTGTTTTTAACAACAATAGCGCCGAATGGCCCACCGTTACCAGCTTCCATGCCTTTACGGCCAAGCTCAATAGCGTATTGCATGAATTTTTCAGCCTGCTCTTTATCGTAAAAGCTCATCACTGTTCTCCATCATGCCAACTAGCACGTTTGAATTATGGCAGAAGATTAACCAATGTATATTGTTACCATAAAACGCTAGACCTGCATCAACATTTTTCTGATTTCAAGTTCATCTAGCCCTTTACCGATAATCACGATACGCGAGCTTGGATTGTCTTCAGTCCAGCCTTCAAGCAGCGTAGGCGGGTAGGGCGTGAAGTGCACAGCATGAATCGCCAGTGGCGACGGCTGATCATCTGCATGAATGATGCCTTTTAAGCGCAGCAGGTTCTCGCCATGCGTCTGGCATAACTTCAAAATCACTGGTTTCAGATCGCGCCATTTCAGCGAAGTAGGCATGGTCACGGTGAAACTTTTAATGTCATCATCATGTGACTTTTGCGGCAAAGTGCCTTTGGGCAGTTTGCTATTGATAGGTGCCCGCAGCCAGCGCTGTGGCTCAGCCTGTTTGGTTTTAATGTCAAATAAGCCTACATCGATAATACAGGCTGGGTCTATATCACCATGCACAATTTTATGTTGGGTTGCGCCAAGATTAACTGCGCTTAATTTTTTTTCCAGCGCATTGATCTGTTCTGCGCTGGCTAAATCCGTTTTGGTCAGCAGCAATACGTCAGCAACAGCAGCCTGTTTTAGTGCTTCTTTATTTGCAGTTAACTGATTAAGGCCATAGATGCTGTCAATGGTGACTACGACAGCATCCAGCCTGTACACTGATTCAATCACCGGTTCGTTCATCAGGTTAGCTAGTATCGGCCCAGGATCTGCCATGCCGGTAGTTTCAATCACTAAACGTTTGAATTGCGGTATAGCTTCTAATGAGCGTTTGAAAAACAAATCGCGCATCGTATCTGCCAGTTCGTTTTTCAGCGAGCAGCATAGGCAGCCCGAACTGAGCAGTACCGTGTTATCTGCAATGTGTTCACTCTCAATGTTTTGTGCCAGATTGTTGTTAGCAAAAATCTGGTCAAGACCGGCATCACCAAGTTCGTTGATGATCACCGCAGTATCATGCATCGCCGGGTGATATAAAAGCTTGTTAAGCAGCGTTGTTTTTCCGCTGCCTAAAAAACCGGTGAGCAGCGTGACAGGAATTCTGTTATCCATAATGTAGTTTGGTTTTATTCAAAGGGAATGTGCTAAATACAAGGTAAAATGTCACAAATTTTAATTGATGGCACAGTATGAATGTATTTTTTGAAGAAGATGGCAGTTTTAAAGTTGCCTCTATCATGACCGAAACACAGGGTTCTATGCAAATAGAATCTGCAAGCGGCAAACGCAGTAAACTCAAGGTGAGTAATGTGCTAATGCGTTTTGAAGCGCCTCTGACAGGTTTTCTTGAAGCTGCAAATATTGAAGCTGAGACATTGGATCTCGATTTTTTATGGGAATGCTGCGGCGAGCCAGAGTTTGGTTTTGAAGAGTTTGCAGCCGAATATTATGGGCGCAAGCCCACACCGGTTGAAGCTGCCGCTATTGCCATCAAACTGCACAGTGCGCCTGTGTATTTTAATCGCAAGGGTAAAGGCCGCTATAAGGCTGCACCTGCTGAAATATTAAAAGCCGCTCTTGCCGGACTTGAGAAAAAACGTCTGCTGGCTGAAAAAATGACGAGTTTTATCGAACAACTCAAGTCGCACAGCATGCCTGAAGAATTGATGCAAAAGCTTGATATGCTGATGTACGAACCTGATAAAAATTCTTTTGAATATAAAACGCTGGACGCAGCAGCCAGTGCTTTGCATTT
>Ga0207972_100210_pt1 | contig 17432 bp, 18 predicted proteins | sample LakWasMe75_LOW10_2_FD_183903 | JGI IMG/M metagenome (GOLD analysis project Ga0207972, IMG submission 183903) | Freshwater sediment methanotrophic microbial communities from Lake Washington under simulated oxygen tension - Sediment Metagenome... | ecosystem: Environmental > Aquatic > Freshwater >...
TCCATGGCATGCTGAAAGCTAAAAAAGAATTTGACGGGACTCGTTTTTACACGTTTCCTGTTGAAGCAAATTCATAAGATTTTATGATTTTTGCAAATTTGGGCTTGTGTCTTAAGAGAGTATCTACGCAGTTAACCAATGAGCAAACTATTCCAGGTATCAAAATTTTCGGTTGAACCCTCAAGTGGGACGGGGTTTCTGCGATGTTTGGGCTAAGTGGACACACCTAAAACGTTTCGAACGGGGCAACATGCCCCGTCCGGCTAGAGTTTGGATGCACTTTTACTGCTTTTTAGACATAAGATGTCGAGACGCGCTAGAATTGCCGCATTAGCTTTGAAGGGGAGCCGGATTATGAACACACAACTTTTACAGCAAGCAAGTGCGCTCGACATTGACGAGCAAATCGAGCTGGTTGAGGCTATCTGGGACGGCATCGTTAGCCGTGATGCCGCGCCATCGTTGACAGCAGCGCAGAAAACAGAACTTGACCGCCGTCTCGCAGACCATCTGGCGAATCCTAACGATGTGATTCCATGGAGTGAAGTAAAGGCAGCCGCTCTCGCCAAAATCAGGCAATGAGTCTACCCATCACTTTTCATCGTGCCGCTAGTGCAGAATTCATCGAAGCAAGTGTATGGTATGAAAGCAAGCGACTTGGCCTTGCTCTTGAGTTCATGGCTGAAATTGAACGTTGCGTATCGTTGGCAGCTGAACACCCTCTCCAGTCTGCCGTTGTTCGCGAGGACATTCGACGTGTCGTTGCCAATCGCTTTCCATACGGCGTTTACTTTCGTACGGAGCAACATCGCATTGTTGTCTTGGCGGTATTTCATGGCAGCAGAGATCCTTCAATTTTGCTGGCTAGAGCCTAATCCTGCCCCCTAAAGCGGGGCGGGGTTTGCAACCCTGGACCTAACGTTTCTGCGATGCCTGAACGCTTATTAATACAAAACGTTTCGAGTGGGGCAGCATGCCCCATCCGGCTCTACTGTCGCCTAAGGCGACTACTGTTGACACCCAATCTAAGCAACAGTCACGACATTTTTCAGCTATTAAACATTTTTAGGAAAACGCATGGCATTCTGTAATTCGGTAACGGCAAAGATGGTGGACTTCATCCGGGAAGTTGGCATCGAAGTCATTGAAAAACCATTTAATGAAGAGACATTCATTCCCGGCATTTATATTGAAAAGGGAAAATTGCTGGTTGACGAAGAGAAATTACTCTACCCCGGCGATTTGCTCCACGAAGCCGGGCATATCGCAATGGTTCCAAGTCACCTGAGACATTATGCTACCGGTAATGTCGGAAAGATCGATGAAATCGGCAATTCCTACGAAGTCGAAGCGATTGCCTGGTCTTGGGCCGCCGTTGTTGCTCTTGGAATCGATCATGAAATACTCTTCCACAATAACGGCTATAAAGGAGCATCTCAATCGTTGCTGTTCAATTTTCGGATGGGGGTCTATATTGGTTTCAAAGGCATTGAAGATGCCGGTATGGCTTATACCAACAATAAGGCCGCAGAATTAGGCATCGAGCCTTTTCCCATCATGCAAAAATGGCTTCGCGATTGATTACACACATCGCATATCAAAATTCGGTTTTCTATATTTCTTTCCCAGCTCTCTCAGCCATGTAATCCGGAAACGCCACCTCGCGCTACGCTTGGGTGGTCTTATTCCGGACAACGAAGTTAACCAACGGGCAAACCGTTTCGGGTATCAAGATTTCCAGTGCAGCAGGACTTCGAAAAGGGCGCAATGCCCCCTCCTTTAAAGTTGACGATTTTTAATTCCCGCTCAAACCCAAAATAGCGTCCACAACCAACCCCGTTCCTATCGCGATTAACAGTATGTCGGAGTCCACGCGCGCGTAACGGTAGCCGGGCTGCGGCGGCCCCAGCTGCATGACGATCGCCGGCGGCAGATCGTAGTAAATCACGTTACGCGGCAGCGGATAACCTATCTGCCACTTTTTTGCCTGTCCGGGCGGAACACAGCCGTTATGCTTTTTGGCGAGGCCCGGCGGACAATGGCCGGTACGAAACTGTTCGACATAGTAATCATGGATGACGACTCGATGCCGGTCGTCGAAATAGCGCCGCCCTCTAAAGTCGTGCTCGTCTCTTTGATGAAAAGACCGATCATCGCGGTCCCTGTCATGGCTTTGCTTGTCCCGCCGCTCAGGTTTTTCGACTTTATCGTGACCGCCCCATGAAGGCTTGTCGGCGAGCGCCGGGCCGGTCGCCAGTATTCCGGCGATAACAAAGGGTAGGATGTAACTTGTTTTCAAGGTTAATTGCTGCATGATTTTATCCACATAAGAAAGTTAATATCTGCTCACTGCCTTGTTTGCGCGCAATGCGATAGCGGATTTTGAAGTTTGCTTAGTAAGCAATACTACTGGCGATAATGCCGTCATTCAATAGGTAAAGACCCTGGCAAAATACGACGAACTGCCAGGGAAGCTATCTTATGCTTTAGCCCTGTCATCCATTCCTGTTGGGCAGGCTTTTTATGCCCAACCTTGTGCGCGCAATACACACAAATTGGCATGGCCACAAACCTTATGCCGAAGCGTCAGATTTCGTCTGTTCCGGCTTCTTATAATTATCCACAAAGGCTTGTAGACCTTTTTGCACCAAGTCGTAAGTAGCATCAATATTGCCGGCGATATTGCCTTCCTTTAATACGTTAAGACCCTCCAAAATATCCCGAGCGTCTTTAAAACCTTTATCGATTCCGCCGCTAATCACCTTTGTAAATGAGCTTAGGGCGTCTTCGGTGCTTAAGTCCGGATGGCTAGCCTGATACTTGTCAAAAAAAGCCGTGCTCATTTGTACAATCCGATCAGCAGTGGCTTGCGGCGATACATCGAGACCGTCTTCATAGGCATGTTGAATGGCGTTGGGGCCAAGTTGCCCCTCTAACGCCTTGTTAACGCCTTCAATCGCAGTCTTAAATAATAAGACCATCGGTTGGTTGCCGGCGCTCAGGCTCACATCCATAGAGGCTTGTAAAATGCTTTGGTTTAATTGTTTTTTGGTCGTGACCGCCGCCGATTCCTGCACATCGTCGGCTTTTTTTGTGTGTACCTGTTCCGATACGTGGGTATCGGACGGTACGCCGGCCTGTTTGGTCGTTTTAGCGGCATTGACCGTGTAGCTTGACGGTTGTTCTGATTTAATTTCCATCGACATTCCCCTCATCAAAGTGAGTGCTAACGTTACAAGTATTCAGTTTCTTTTGTCAGAAGAAAATAAACATTTACACTGTGATTATCGGCCACTAACACACAAACTGAATGTCTTTTTTCAGGATAAATTAACCGGGTCATGCGGCACCGCTAAAGCCTCATGTTTTTTGATCTTTTCCTTGCCGCATAAACCCGTCATGTCGCCATCCTGCGCCTAGCCGAAAATCCTCGACTGTTTCCAGAATGTCATACTCGATAAACTTGGCTTTGCTGACAAAAAAACAGGGATCCTCATACACAAAATGGCTGAACAATCGGCAGATGCGCAACTTGTTTGAGGTCAATATCCCAAAAAGAATACCGGCCTGATAGTCACAGGCCGGTATTTGCTGAAGGAAGATTTAGCTGGTTTTGGGTTCGGAATGTTCCCAGAACCGGTTGGCGATTAAAGTATCAAACAGGCCCAGTTTATCGCCGAAATGTTTAATGGCAACAATTGGAATCGGCGAATCCGCCATCAGTTCCGAGGTTACACTGCCGAGCAGAATAGTCACCGCGTTGCTGTGGCCGCGGGTACTCATTACGATCAGATCGGCTTCAAGTTCCTTGGCTCTGCGCAAAATTGCCTTGGCTGGGATGCTGCTCTCGACAAAATCAGGTTTGATGGTTATGCCGTGCGTGTCGATACTGGACAAGAACTCCTCAAAGGCATGCACCTCATGCCATTTGATCTCGCTAATATGCTCCTCGTAGCGTACCGTCGAATCGTCGAAATAGACATGTACCGCCGTTATCTCGCTCAAGCCGTGCAGTTTCGCCAGCGCAGTCGCCTGCGATAAACTGTCTGCCGAAGGTTGGGAAAAATCGATGGGAACCATAATCCGCTTGATGTCGCGGGCGGTGTCCTCAGGTACCATCCAGACCGAGGCGTTGGTGACCATCGCTAAGCGGCGGCCCAACGAGCGTTGCCCGGTGCGGCTTTTGCGATGACCCAGCAGAATCAGGTCTGAGTTGGAGGTAACCGTATATTCAATCAGCTTGTCGAGACGCGATGCACCGCTCATGACGTGAGCGCTTAATGTCACCTCTTCTATCGCCGCCGCATCGAAATATTTTTCGACTTCATCGTAAATGCGCCGTTTGATGGACTCTTCCTGTTTTGGCCGCATCGGTTGCTTTTGCGGCGGAATCACATGCACGAAACGGAATTCTTTAGCAATGTCGTGCGCTGCAAGCGTGGAGGCATAATGCAGTAATTCAGCATCTTCATCGGTCATCGACAAGGGAACGGTAACGCAATTAAATTGTCCGGGCGAAGCCATGATTTTTTGCGCTTCGCCAGTAATTTCCACGAGATGTTCTTCGCGCTTAACCGGTTTATCCAGAAATTTAAACAGCACGGCATAAAGAATCAACGCGGAAAGCACGCCGGTCAGAAAGTCGGTCATGGGCACCATAATCGCGGTATAAAGCATCAGGCTTGCATGAAATTTGTTGTGTTTCAAGACTTCTTTGATTTCAGCCGGTTTAAACATATTGCTCGCCACCCACAGTAAAATGCCGCCGATACAGGCCATCGGGACAAGTTCCAGATAGCTGGCTATATAATAAGCCAAAGCCAGTTTGAGGATCGCCTTGAAATAACCCGCCAGCGGAGTGACGGCTCCGGCCTTGATACTGGTTGCAGTCCGGGCCAGAGCGCCGGTGCAGGGAAAGCCGTTGACCAGCGGTACAATAATTTGCACCAAGCCCTGGCCCCAAAATTCCTTGTCGGGATTGAACGGGGTTTTACGGTTATCGGCAAGACGGTCGGCCATCGACGAACAAAGCAGGCTCTCGACCCCGGAAACGAAGACGATGGCTAAGGCGAAATAGATAATATCGATGATAACGCCCGAAGTCATGCCCGGCAGAACAGGCGGCGTAAAGACGAAAAAATGGTTAGGGATTGAGCCGTAAATATCGCCGACGACGATAATCCCCTTATCGCCCAATAATGTTGCCGCCACCACCGTCGATGTTGCGATAGCGATCAGCGGAGCCGGAATAAATACCGAAACGCGCAACAGATACTTGGTCAAGACAAAGGTGCCCAAGCCTATCAGTACCGACCAGCCGTTTATTTTGTCCAGATTAGAGAAGGCGAGCGTAATATTATGCAAAATACCGCCTTTTATGTCCTCATCCTGGCCCAGTAAGTCCTTGAAGTTTTCCAAGCCCAGAATATCCTCGACATTGGTCAGCGCGATAACGGCCGCAATGCCGACGGTAAAACCGACGACGATCGAATTCGGCACCAGTTTGGCGTATTTGCCGAGGCCGAATACGCCCATCAGCATTAATATCACACCGGCTATGATCGACACCAACACCAGAAACCCATGGGCTTCCGGAAAGGTGCCGCCGCCTGCTTCGCCGTACTTGGCCATTAGCCCGGCAATTAACGGAATAAAGGCTGCGGTAGGGCCGTAAACCTGATATTTGGAGCCGCCCCAGGTTCGGCCTACCGCACAGGCCAAAGCACCGGCAATAATGCCTTGCTCAGGACGAAGCCCCATCGCCATTGAAAAACCCATGGCCATCGGAATTGCGGTCAGCGCTACGATCAATCCGGCGCTAAAGTCCCGATAGGTCGTCTGTATCCAGGTTTCGCGGGTTAAATCCTCCCAGCGACTGTCAAAAAAGGTGTTGAAAAGTTTTAATCGTTGCAAAATCATTGGTGATTTCCTCATGAATGGGACATGCTATTCCTTCGTCAGTCCGACCCATAACCCTTAACTGTAACGGCAGTGAGTCTTTGGTCGGCAACCATTGAATACGTTGTTATCCTAGTCCCTTAACCTTTCAAGAACCTTTCGCCCCCCTGAGACATGAACATTTTATTAATAGAAGACGACGCCGTTCTGGCTGACGGTTTGACGCACACCCTGAGCGGCAGCGGCTATTCGGTGACTTCCGCCACGACCGGCGGTTATGCTGATCAGCTGCTTCAGGCGCAAGACTTCGATTTGATCGTGCTGGATTTGGGGCTGCCGGATATGGACGGGCTGGAACTGTTGCGCAAACTGCGCAGCCGGAAAATTCCGTTGCCGATTTTGATTTTAACGGCGCGTGACGGCGTCAACGACAGGATCACCGGCATTGAACAGGGCGCTGATGACTATATGACCAAACCCTTTGAGCTCCGGGAATTGGAAGCCAGGGTTCACGCGCTGATTCGGCGTTGTTACGGGGGCTTTAGCAACGATATTGTGATCGGCCGTTTGGCACTGGACACCCATAATCATCAGGTTTTGGTGGACGGCCAGACGATTAACCTGTCGGCGCGGGAATACGGCGTATTGGAAATATTGCTGATTCAGGCCGGAAAAGTCGTCAGTAAAGACCGCATAGCGCAACGTCTGGCCGTGGATGGCGACGCGCTGACCGATAATGCCGTTGAAATCTACGTGCATCGCTTGCGCAAACGCATCGAACCCTATGGCGCGGTGATCAGGACGGTGCGCGGACTCGGTTATTTGCTGGAGAAGTCGGATGATGAATAAACAGCGCAGTCTCAAAACCGAGATTCTTTTACGCTTGGCCGTTCCGTTGATTTTTTTTATCAGCGTCGAGTCGGTTCTGTCCTATTTTGTCACCTTGCACCATGTCGACGTGGCTTACGATCGCTGGCTGCTCGATTCCGCTCGGTCGCTAACCCAGGAAATCAAGGTGCGCGACGGCAAAGTGATCATCGAATTGCCTCCGGCCGCACTTGAGATTTTTAAATGGGATGAATCGGACAAAACCTATTTTAAAATCATCTCGGAAGAAAAAGGCATGCTGGCGGGCGACAAATTCGTTCCCGAGCCGTTTGATGTGGAAACCGATTGGACGCGGCCTGTTTATTTTGACGATGAAATGCATGGCGAACCGGTCAGGGTGGTGTCCATGCTGATTGCGCCCGAGCACGCCTCGGAAAAGGTTTTTGTCCACGTTGCCGAGACCTTGAATAAACGGCGCAATATGATGATGGATATTTTACTGGCCGACCTGGTGCCGCAAATGGCGCTGGTTTTTCTGGCCGGTATTTATCTGGTAGCGGGTGTAAAGCGCGGCTTGCAACCCTTGCACGTATTGGCCGATGAAATTGCGCAACGCTCGTCACGCGATTTGCGCCCTATTCCCGAACAGCATGTTTTTTTGGAAGTGCGTGCGCTGACCGATACCATCAATGATTTACTGGCGCGTTTGGGATCAGCTATCGCAACCCAGCAACGTTTTATTGCCAATGCCGCGCATCAATTGCGCACCCCGCTGGCGGGCTTGAAACTGCAAGTTGAGCGCGCCCAGCGCGAACAAGATTTGCCTGCCATGAAACCCGCCCTGATGCACATTCAGGGCTGCGCGGATCGCATGTCGCACCTGACTACGCAATTACTGATCTTAGCCAGATCGGAGCCTATTGATGGCGATTATGAATTACGGCCGGTCGATTTATGCAAACTGGCTAAAGACACCTGCATGGACTGGGTGCCTAAAGCATTGCAGCGGCATATGGAGCTTAGTTTTGAAGGCTCGAAGCGGGCGTTGTATGTCCGCGGCGACGAGGTGCTGCTGCGGGAGTTGCTGGCTAACTTGTTGGATAACGCCATTTGTTACGGCCATGACCAGGGCAATATAATGGTTAAAGTCCAATCTTATCCATCGCCCTGCTTGATCGTCGAAGATGATGGGCCCGGTATACCTGAGCTTGAAATGGGCAAGGTTTTCGAACGATTTTATCGTATCCCCGGAAGCCCCGGTGACGGTTGCGGATTGGGACTGGCAATCGTCAAGGAAATTGCCGATTTGCACAAGGCGCAGCTTGAGTTAAACCGCATCAGTGCGACAGGCGGTACCCATATTGAGCTGGTTTTTAAGGAGCCGTGAAAATAAACCCGTTTACCGTTGCGGGCTGGATTGAGTTTATTCTTCAGATAGCTTGGACACACTTCAGTGCCGGACGGGGCATGTTGCCCCGTTCGAAATGTTTTGAGTTGGTGGAGCTAAGCCACTTAGCTCAGCTACCCGCAAAACGTTAGGGACGGGGTTGCAAACCCCGTCCCGCTTGAGGCAGCACCTATAACAATAATAGCTAATACACCTGCGTTCATTACAATCTCCTATCTGGGTTCCGGTTTAGAGGCTTGATTTACATTAACGCCGATAGCTTCGCCAACACCTCAGATAGAACCTCGTCGGAAACCGAAGAAATTTTCTCTGCACGCCTCGCTGTCCAATCGAGATTGCGCACTTGATCAGCCAGAATCACACCGTTTACGTGGCCATTGGGTAGCGCCACCTCGAATGGATATCCTTTCGTCTGGCTAGTGATAGGGCAAATTAGAGCCAGACTTGTCTTTGCGTTATAGGCCTTTGGCGATAGTACCAACGCTGGTCGACGACCGGCCTGTGGATCAAAGGTGAGCCACACGATGTCACCGCGCTCTGGAGCGTATTTTGCCCCCATCAGGCCGCAACCTCTCGACCGGCTGCCTCGCCCCAATCTACTGCTTCGTGCAGGTTTTCAGGGGTAATGCCATCCAAAAGATCAGATAACTTGTACTCGCGATTCAAGCTTGGCTCGATAACAAGCCGGTCGCCCTCTGTCTTGAGGTCTACCGGTGACCCCACGCTAAGATTTAACTGTGCGAGCATCGTTGCCGGTAAACGCACCACCGCGCTATTGCCCCACTTCTTGATTTGAGTTTGCATCGCCATTCTCTCGAAGAATATTTAAAGTAGCTTCATTGTAGCGACTCCTCAGTATGGTAGCAACTTTGTAGCCACATAAACCAGCTTTTAAAGGGTTATTTAACGCATAGCGTGCAAGTGACTGTAAGATTAACGCCGAACCTATAGCGTTTTTTGTTGCTAAAAAGATAATCGGTAACATGTTGGTTTTTATTAGAAATGGCAACATGCCCGGCCAACAAATTTATTTTTTTGCAAACTTACAACTTATTTGCCGATTTGTTGCCCTGTCATCAAACTGTAATAAAACCGTCATTAAGCTGTCATTTAATTTCCATATTCTTGCTCAAACTTTTTTGATAACAACCAAGAGCAAAATATGAAAATATCTAAACTTACATTGGCAATCGCTACCGTTTTAGGTGCAGGCGCAACATCCGGCGCTTTTGCCATGGATCTTTATGTTGATACCAAAACCAAACAGATTTATGCAGAACCCGGTCGTGGCCGTGAGCTGATGGGTTCTTTCGAGAAAGTTCAGAGCGCTACTGCAAAACCGGCCGAAAAATTAGACACCGCGGAAATTAAAGCCATTCGTGAAGATTTGGCATTAAAAGAGAACGCAATCAAGGCATTACAAGAGCACAAAGAAGAGTCTACAGGGCCAAGTTCAGTGAATGTCAAGCTGAATGACAAAGGCATACAGTTTGAAACGGCGGATAAAAACTTCAACTTCAGATTGGGTGGTCGTATTCATGCCGACGCCTCATACAGCATGGATGATAATCTTGTTACCAAAGGTACAACAACCCATGTTGAAGCCAATGATGGCACAGAAATCCGCCGAGGACGTATGGAGTTTTTAGGCACTTTCTATAAAGACTGGGAATTTAAAAGCCAAGTTGATTTCGCCGATAACTTGGTCTCAGTCAAAGACATGTTTGTGCAATATAACGGCTTAAAAGTTGCGTCTCTTCCTTTAGCCATCACTTTCGGATCGCAAAAGCAGGCATTCAGCCGCGAGTTGCAGGAAAGCTCAAACGATATGATGTTTATGGAACGCTCGTTGATGAATACACTCAACGAACCGACCGTAGATCGCGCCATCGGTCTTAATGTTGCAACGCTCAATAAAGACTGGACAGGACAAGTCGGTATTTATGGGGATACTGTCACCGCCAATACTTCAAACACTACGGCAGATGAAGGCTGGTCGGTTAACTCCCGTTGGACGGTTGCACCGATTAACGAAAAAACCAAGGTGATTCATCTGGGCGTTGCCGGCAACTACCGGGCACCGAACGCTGCGGGTTCAGTCAATGACAAAGCGCTGAGTTATTCATATGAAACCTCTCATATGTCGAACTTGAAGGTGCTTGATACGCACGCGATCACTGGCATTAACAACATCAAGATGGTCGGGCTGGAAGCTAACGGCCTGTATGGGCCTTTCACCGTAGGCGGCGAATATACCCATACCTGGCTGGATCGAGAAAATGGCGGCAGCAATCTGGCGTTTGATGGCTGGTACGGAGAGGCCTCATGGACAATAACCGGCGAATCGCGCAAGTACAAGACGGGCAAATTCTATAAAGTGGATCCTGCTAAGAATTTCAGTTTTAAAAATGGCGGATTGGGTGCTTGGGAACTGGCAGCACGTTATGCGGAAGCTGATTTAAGCGATGGCAATGTTCGCGGCGGTCAGATGAGCAATCTTACGGTTGCGCTTAACTGGTACGTAAACAAAAATATCCGTTTCATGGCTGACTACAACAAAGTGTTGGAAGTTAAGGAATCTGCAGTGACTACGCGCAACGGTGGAAAGCCTGATAATCTCGATACCTTTATGGTGCGCGGACAATTGGCATTCTAAAGCTTGTCTATAGTTTTTCATTAGCATTCAAAGCCGCACTGGATTTCCAGCGCGGCTTTTTTTATTGGAAAGAATTCACATATGATGGGCGATTTAAACAGTTCCTAGGCCGGACGGGGTTTGCAACCCCGTCTGAAACGTTTAAATACGCCAGCAACCTAAAAACGTGAGTAACGGGGTTGCAAACCCTGTCACGCTTAGACACGAAAGCGAATTTAAACTAATAAAGTGGATGCCGGGAATCATTCTTGGCGGCGTAATTGCATTAGTTCTCCCCCCGCGGGACGGGGTTTGCAACCCCGTTCCATACGTTTGATGCTGCCGTTATCTTTAGGCCATGCTAGGAACCCTGCGGAAGAGGAAACATACCCGCATACCGGCTTCTGATACAATTGCTAGCGACCCAATTAAAAAGGAAACGCCATGCCGTCCCGACGCGTAGCCGCCGAACTTAATGCCGGAACTTACTATCTCACCCTAACCGTTCAACGTTGGTATTATCTGTTTGACCGTTATAACCGCTGGCAGATTATGGCCGATTCGATCCGTTACTGCCAAGACAACAAAGGGCTGGAATTGAACGGTTATGTTTTCATGTTGAACCATATCCATCTCATAGTTACTTCGCCGAATATGGCGGGATTTTTACGGGACTTCAAGCGATTCACTACCGCTAAGTTCAAGACCAATCTCGAAATCGCGGAGCCTAGTGTTTTGAAACTGTTTGTTGACGCACAGGGAAGTTATCGGTTTTGGATGGAAACTAATGCCCCGAAGAAGATCGAAAACCCGGCTTCGCCGCTCCTTACCAAATTGCTTGCAACATGATGCACCACGCTGGACAGCTACCCCCGTCCGAAACGTAAGGCGTTGGTTAAGTGTAGCCGCTTACGCAGAAACGTTAGGGACGGGGTTGCAACCCCCGTCCCGCTGGGGACTCCCGCTTGGTTTTAACTATCAATCCAAAAATCGTACAAAATCCGTCATCAAAGAGGTTAACGTTGAAAATTAGTCACATTATTAAATTGGGATCGATCTTGTGTTTGGCCGGTTGCACATTAGCGCCTGTTCCATCCGCTAGCGGTCATTGGAGTATAGAGCCTGTCAGCCTGTATGATTCGGGTTATAACAAAGGCACGGAAATCATCAGCGTACAGCAATCCACGTTACGGGCAGTACTCAGCAATTTCGCAACGGGCGAGGTTGATGTGCTGGATGTCAGCGAGCCTCAGCACATGCACAGGAAAGCGCGTTTCAATCTTAGCCTAAGCAAGGGTGAAGAACTGACCTCGGTCGCTTTTCATCCTGTATTGGATCTGTTTGCGGCGGTTATCGATGTCGGTAACCGCCCCGGTAGGTTGGAGATTCGTTCGGCAACAACAGGTGTATTGATAGATCGTGTCGTCGTTGGCTTTGGGCCTGATTCGGTGGTTTTTTCCGAAGACGGCGAGCTTGCGATGATCGCCAATGAAGGGGAAGATTTTTTGTTTGAACCGTCCAGCAAACAATTTTTCTCGCCGGAAGGCAGTATTTCCATGGTTCGCTTGAATCAATCCGGACATATTGCAAGTCACAAAAACCTGGAGCTGGCTAACGCGATTAACTATGAAGGCTTTGTGATCAGCAAAGGCGGCCGGTTTATGGAAAGGGAAATCGACTGGAACGGCGACGGCATTATCAGCAAAACCATGGATTTTGACGGCAACGGCAAGATTGAAAAGAAAAAGGTTCTGCTGGGGTATTTTGAAGGACAGGATGTAAGCGGCACGGAAACCAAAGGCGAGCAGAAAATACTGATCCCGATAAAAACCCATTCTCCAGCCTTATTGGAGCCGGAATATATCGCCATTTCGCCGGATGCAAAGAAGGCCTATGTGACCTTGCAGGAAGACGATGCAGTTGCGGTCGTCGATTTAATCAGCGAACAGGTCATCAGTTATTACGGCCTGGGAACGACCCAGCATAAAACCGATGCCCGCTATGACGGCTGGGTGAAGTTCGACCAATCGATGACGGGGCTGCGCGAACCCGACGGGATTACTACGGTAGCCAATGGCCGTTATTTCGTCACCGCCGATGAAGGCGACACCGACTCGGATACTTCAGCGCCAGCAGAGGGACAGCCGACCAGCGGCGGGCGTTCGGTCAGTGTGTTCGATGCGGAGACAGGTACCTTGCTGGGCGATACCGGCAGCCAGATTGACGAAGTTGCCTTCGCCAATAAAGTCTACCCGGAACGGCGCAGCAGCAAGAAAGGATCGGAACCGGAAATGCTGGTTTCCCTGGAGCTGGACGGCATACCGCATGTTGCGGTCGGCATGGAAAGGGCGGGCTCGGTTGAGTTGATTTCCTTGGCCGACCCCTTTCACCCTAAAGTAGTCGCCCTGGGCAAGATCGGCGGCGAAGAAGACAAGTCGCCCGAAGGAATCGCCCATTTTGTCGTGGACGGCGAGCATTATCTGCTGACCGCCAATGAAATGAGCGGAACGGTCGAGTGTTTTAAAATCTTCCGGCAAGGCGGCTAGGGCGTGATTCTACGCCCATAAAAAAGTTAACATCCGCTCGCCGCTTTGTGTGCCCGTCTTAAGCTGTTATTTTATGTTCGACCTAATCAAAGCAATCAATCGAATGGATTTATATTGAACCTCAACTTTTCCGTTCGACCCGATAATTTCAGTTCCCTGATGCTGTTTGGCTTGACCCTTAGCCATTATGCATTGATGTATTGGGCGAATATTTTTCTGGCCAGGCATCTGACTATCGATGCTTTCGATGATTACAGCGTGGCGGTTTCCATCGTCACTTTGCTATCGACGCTGGCAACATTGGGTTTGGAAAAATACGCCCTACGCCTGATCTCCCTGTATATCGAGCGCGAAAACTGGCCGCGTCTACGCGGCTTCTGGGTGTTTTCGCTACGCGCTATAGTGCTTTTCAGCATATTGCTGCTGGGCCTGCTCGGTTTGGGATTGGAAAGCATTTTGGCTTTGCAGGGTTCTGATTTTCACATTGCGATTGTGATTTATGCAGGCTTTCTGCCGGTGATCGCGCTTTGTCTGTTTTTGACCGAGGTCATTACCGTCTACGGCAAGCAGATACTGGCTTTGGCCTTATATCGTTTTTTTCTGCCTTCGGTGTTTTTACTACTAATTATCGGGTTAAATGTTTTCAAACTTGAGGTGACGGCCATTTCTGCGGTGCTGTGTTTCGGCACGGCTTGGTGTTTGACGCTGTTATTGATGCTGGTCACGGTGCGAGCCGCCGGTCCAAGTCAGCTCAGAAAGGCCGGCACCGACTCGAAAGGCCGGCGCTGGTGGCTGAAAAAGTCGCTGCCGTTGTTGATCAGCAGTGTCATGATGACAGTGCTCACCAACGCCGGGACTATCATTCTGGAAGTATTACACCCCTCGCAGGCGGTGGTCGGCACTTATGCTGTTGCGATGCAAACAGCGGGTTTGATTTCGCTGATCGGCACCTCGACCAACCGTTATTATCTGCCGATGTTGGTGGTTTTGCTGGAGCGCCGCGACCAGTCCGCCATTAAAGCCTTACTCCGTAAGCGCATGCAGTTGATTGCTTGTTTTATCGCGGTTTTTCTGGGGATTATCGGAGTTTGGGGGCAAGAAATTCTGAGCCTGTTCGGTTCCGATTTTTCCCAGGGTTACCAGGCTTTATTCATCAGCGCGATTGGGGCCGCGTTTAGTACGCTGTTTTCCGACTCTCCGTACTATCTGCAATTTATGGGCCGCAACCGTCTGGTCGTCAGTTTAATGTCATTGGCTGCGATTAGCATGGTAGGCTTGAGCCATACGTTGGGACCCCACTACGGTGCAACCGGCGTTGCCTTAGCTTACGCCGTACCGACCATGCTGTTATTTTCCAGCTTGAAATGGCTGGCCAATCGGCATATGCGCAACCTGTTTCGATTGGATCCCACCCTCAAGAGATTGTGAAAGCATTTTATGCTCATTAGCGGATTGAAGCTGAAGCACTATTCACCGAACTAAGGCGCTTCGGTACTGTGGTGATTGGGTGAGGAATGGGAAATCAAAACCGTACCGGGCGATCCATAAGTTCGTGGCATGAATGCCTCAAACCCGATATTCTCAATCCCGCCTCATTATTTTTAGTTGGGCGCGCAGATTTTCAAGCTCCTCCATCAAATCCAGCGCCAGTGCGATACCGGCCAGATTGACGCCCAGATCATGCTGCAACCTTAGCGCGGAGCGTACCCGCACCAGACAGGTTCCTGAAAAACGCCACAAATGTATATCGTCTCCTTCCGGTTCGATAATGCTTTCTTCAACCAGACTGATAACCCAGTCAGCATGAACGCCGCAAGCATGGCACAGTTGCTCCAGGGTCAGACTGTCATCTTCAATGACCGTTCCGGTATGCACTGGCAATAAGTCATGTGAATTCATAGGCTTTTTACCCCCAAAGATAAGCGCGGGTTAAAATCAAGTTCTTGCTGCATTTGTTGGTAGACCGCTTTGGCGCGCTCGGTATTTGCAGGCGGCAGTGCGATTTGCAGCACGACGAAAAAATCGCCCTGCGTTTTGGCTGGAAGCCCTCGGCCTTTTAAACGCAGCTTGCTGCCTTGCCGGGAATTGGGCGGTATTTTCAGGTCAACGCTTCCTTCCGGCGTAGGCACTTTTATTTTAGCGCCTAATGCCGCCTCCCAAGGCGTGACGGGCAGGTCCAGGTAAATGTCGGTTTCGGAAACCCGATACAGAGGGTGGCTGTTAAAGGCTATTTCAAGCAGCAGGTCGCCGGCTTTGCCGCCGCCCGAGCCGAGGTCGCCCTGGCCTGCCAGCCGGATATGTTGTCCGGGTTTAATGCCTTTGGGAATTTTGATGTTCAGGCTGCGGTGCTTAACCTTTACATAACCTTGCGCATCCATTTCCGGCGTGCTCAGGGAAATATTGCGCGTCGAGCCGTGGATGCTGTCTTCCAGGTCGATATAGATTTTTGCATGGCTGTCCTGTCCCCGCACATGAAAGCCATGCGGCCCACGGTCAGTAGGACGCGATCCGGCGCGTCCAAACAATTGTTCAAAAAAATCACTAAAGGCGCCGGCGTCGCCACCGGTAAAACCGCCACCTTTGAACTCGAAGCCTTCATCCCAGTTTGGCGGCGGCCTGAAATCCTCACCGGCTTTCCACTTGGTACCCAATTTATCGTAAGCGGCTCTTTTTTCAGGGTCCTGGAGTACTTCGTAAGCTTCGCCCAGTTCCTTGAATTTTGCCTCGGCATCCTTTTCCTTGCTGACATCGGGATGGTATTTACGCGCCAGTTTACGATAGGCGCGCTTGACTTCGTCCTGAGTGGAGTTTCTGGATAGCCCCATTATCTTGTAGTAATCTTTATACTGCATGCTGTGCCCGTCCGATTACAATTGAGAACCTGAAAAATTCAGGTAGATTTGGTATTTCCATGCCAGCATAAATCAGTTATTGGTGAGCTTCAAGCATTCAGCCAAGGCGGCAAGCTTGTCAGGCCTGCCGCCAATCATTCAAGCTTAAAAAACCTCAAACCATTTCGGCTTGAAAAAAATAATATAGAGTAAAAAGAACTCCGATATGGGGACAAACGCGAAAATATAATGAACAACCAGAATGGCTAAACATAGCAGCAGGCGCTTTAAAAAAACACTAAACGTGATCATCGGCATCTTATTCTCCTATTGAATTGCCTTTAGGGTATGCCTACCACTCAGGTTGTCCTATTTTTACAAAATCCGGATTAATGGCGTAATGAGAACCTGGGATTATTCCTCCGACATGACATTGATGCGTTTTGGTTTAATGGCTTCCCGTTTGGGAATGATGATTTCCAGTACGCCGAGTTTGCATTTTGCATTGATGGCATCGCCATCGGCAGAATCGGGCAGGCTGAATCGACGATAAAAAGAACCGGAGGTTCTTTCGACCCGTTTATAGCCTTCTTTTTCAGTTTTGGATTCGGTTTCTTTTTCGCCTTTTACCGTCAACACGCCTGCTTCCATGCTGACTTCGATGTTTTCCGGTTTAACACCTGGAATATCGGCAAGGATAACGAATTTATCGACTTCTTCTTTTATATCGACCGCAGGAGCCCATTCTGCGGTTGCAATCGAACCTTCACCCGCTTTTTCATCCCGCGAAAGCGTCAGTTCTCTTTGTAATTGGTTTAGTAATCCCCACGGTTCATAACGTACGATAGCCATTTCTTGTCTCCTAAAGATTAATGTCTTAATTCAATAACAAACTTGAAAACGATTACTTGTCTTCATTAAATATGTGGGGGCGGCGGTTTTTTTGTCAAGTCGCTTAATGTGATTGGGCGTTAGATTTTTAATGTTACTCTCTGATGTTACGCAGTTAGTCGAATTTCGACAGCTTTAACATTAAGGAGTCGCTAGCGCGACACTTGATTGAATCGGGTTGTCGCACCCGAAAGCGAGTTACTTTCTTTTGCTTCGCCAAAAGAAAGTAACCAAAGAAAAGGCGACCCGGTTACCGCTTACTTCCTGCGCTCCTCGCTTTTATCGAGGGTCAGCAGAAGGGGCTCCTGCCCCTCTGCTGACGCGCGGCATCCCTGCCGCGCCCCTAACGGGCTGTTCTCGATAAAAGCTCCGGTGCTCGGCGCGGCAAACGGGAG